>Ga0222716_10003738_pt1 | contig 12103 bp, 9 predicted proteins | sample C33_13DmetaG_FD_165044 | JGI IMG/M metagenome (GOLD analysis project Ga0222716, IMG submission 165044) | Estuarine water microbial communities from San Francisco Bay, California, United States - C33_13D | ecosystem: Environmental > Aquatic > Marine > Unclassified | place: USA: California... | reverse complement strand
TCCAGGCCACATCATATTATGGGTCCATTATGCCTAGTCTCGTAAATTGGTTTGGTTTCGTGTATGCTCCTACATAAACACAAACCCTAATGTAAATGAGACCTATACCGTTTATATGCCTAAGCTCGTCAATTGGTTTGGTTTCGTGTATAGCCGTGCGGGGCCATACCGACGCAAAATCACCATCGTCGAGGATTGTTTTGGGGTTCTCTATGTCCCTGTATCCCCGATGGATTTCTAGAGATTTGTAAAAATAAAAAAATATTTTTTATACTTTCTTTTTTCTAAAAAAAGTTTTGAAAATAAAAAAAGTTTTTTAGAAAATTATATCCTTTAAAATTCTATCCCATGTAGTCCTCAAACCAAAACCATGTCTAACGACGAGCGGGGCCATACCGACGCAAAATCACCATCGTCGAGGATTGTTTTGGGGTTCTCTATGTCCCTGTATCCCCGATGGATTTCTAGAGATTTGTAAAAATAAAAAAAATATTTTTTATACTTTCTTTTTTCTAAAAAAAGTTTTGAAAATAAAAAAAGTTTTTTAGAAAATTATATTCCATTTATCCTGTTTATCACAATCTCGCGTTTCGTGTATAATCCGTGTTCGCGAATGAACGCGTACACTCTACAACCACTCGTCTTCGAACATTTCTCGTGTTGGGACGCACGCTTCGCGATGTCTACCGTGTGACCCACGTATACGTCAGTCACACTCGGGTCTCTGCACCGAAGTGTTCGCGTACATACCAAACACTTTATAGCCGTGTGGGCGTCGGTGGATTTATAGAGTTCTGTAAAATTCACGCCCCGTGTCTAAACCAACCGAAACGCTCGTAACACGCGGAAACGTCGGGAAGCGTGGGGGAGTGTGGGGGGGGTTAGGTGGGAAGGGGAGAATAATAAATCGTCATAGATCCATGCCAGAATCCAGACGATCCTGACTGTGCGTCCTTCGAATAACCATTAAAAGCATATTGACCATTTCCTGATATACCAATAGAACCAGATTGACCTATACCAAATGTATTTTGATAATACCATGTATTTCCAGTTCTAGCATAACTATCTACGTTATTAGATCCATCTGGAATCAACGCAAATTTACCGCCATCACTTATAGCTATATTAAAACCAACGTTAGAACCTATGATATCTTGCAAAGACCAATCTGTGCCATTTCTTACGTATATGTATGCACCATAAGTATAAGCTGTAACTATTATATGTGTTTTATCCGAAGACATTTTAACAACTCTACCAAAATATGAATTAGCGGGTAAGTTGGATGGTCTGGTTATATGAGCCTGTTCACTCCATGTATTATTTGAAAGGGTGTAAACATGAAAACCATTATCCCCACTACCAACACATGCATAAGTTCCATCCGCAGACATGGATACACTGTATCCGAAACCACTATAACCCTCATTCAAAGTTGTATGTAAATTCCAACTACTCCCAGATCTATTATATATATAAGCGTGATGACGACTACTACTATAGCTTTCACCCACAATCAATGACGTACCGTTACCATTTAAACTCACGGATAGACCAAAATAGTAAGTGAAATTAATAGATAATGAAGTCTGTAAACTCCAACTACTACCGGATCGGTTATATATAAAAACCATACCACGCGCACTAGAGAGTGAAGTATCCCATTTTCTATATGCACTAATAGCTATATAATCTTTGGTAGAAGAGGCTATAGAAACAGCGCCACCAAAATACTCGCCGTCGTTTCGCGTGGGTGCTGTAAGAAGTTGCTGCTGTGACCACGAACCATTAGAGCGTACAAATACAGAAGCCGCACCCTGTCTATCGCTAGTATAAAATGGGGCACCAGCAATCATATATGTACCATCTGAAGACACTGATATATCTGAATTTCCAAATTCAGCTTCGGATGCTACTGGTGATTGAAACACCTTAGCATCTTGTGTCCATACTTGGTAGTCCACGACTGTGACAGTTCTAGTCAACAAAGTATTTTGATAAACATTACCATCACCTAAATCATAAATAACATCAAATTGTGATTCGTGAGATAAAGTGGTATCTACATTACTCAAATCGGTATTAGCCAAATAACTACCAGCATCTAAATTATATACACCAGGATCAACATATGATGTACCCTGTTCAATTACATCTATATTAGATACCAAATACCCAACTGGGGGTGTAGTATCAATTACTATAACTGTTCTTGTTATAGTGTTACTATTTACATCATCAGTTAAATTATACGTTGCGGTGTACGTACCTACAGTTGTAGTATCAATACCGGTTACAGACTCTACACGAGAACCAGGGTCCAATTCGAGTCCGGGGTCATAATCGCTCCAATTACTAAACCGTTCCAAAGTAAATGGGTCATCACCCAATAAAGTGGGAATTGGTGGTGTAGTATCTTTAACTATTACTGTTCTTATAGCAGTATTAGAATTGCCTCCGTCATCTGTACAATGGTAAACTACATCAAACACCGAATTATGTGGAAGTGTGGTATCGACATTACTCAAATCTGTAGATATAAGTGTTGAACCAATATCCAATGTTACACCTGGATCTACATAAGTTCCAAACCTTTGGGTTGTAATAATTGAACCATTATTCAAGGTTATAATAGGTGGAGTTGTATCCACAACATTAACGGTTCTTATAACTGAAATATCATGTGCAACATTTCCATCTGTTACATCATAAACTATATCGAATGAACCTATATCAGATACATTAACATTTGTTGTGTCTAGTGTATAAGATGCACTATTGTCCACAGTTATACCAGCATCTATATAAGTCGTAGATCTTTCATGTACATTTGGGTTTGGCCCAATCAATGAAGCTACAATCGGTTGTGTGTCATCTATTATGACGGTTCTTATAGCAGTGTTACTACTAGATATATCTACCGCGCTATAAACAACATCAAACGAATCCCCATACGGTAAACTCGTATCTACGTTACTTAAATCAGCTGGAAGCATAGTAGAACCAGCATCTGCATATGCAAAAGGATCTACAAAATTAGAGAATCTTTCAACATAATATGGATTATCACCATTTAGTGTAATTAAAGGTGGTGTTGTATCAGCTATCCTTACTGTTCTATTTAATTGACTAGTATTTACGCCATCACTAGCATTATAAGTAATAGAATAAGATCCAACCACGGTATTGTCTACTGCGTCAGTATTAATACTTGTCAAATAAGAACCTTCATCTAAATTTACTGTAGTACTTAAGTCTGGAATAGGTTCATATCTTTCTAGTGTGATGAGAGGAGTACCTACAATTGTGATTACAGGTGGAGTTGTATCTTGAACATTCACTGTTCGAATGGCTGTTCTGGTTATATCACCGTTTGTTGCAGTATACACTACATCAAATGAACTTCCATGACTTATAGATGTATCAACATTACTCAAGTCAGTCGTGATATAAAACCCGGCTTCACTCGTAGTAGCACCTAAATCATTGTATTGTCCAAATCTTTCGGTTGTAACAGATGTGCCACCTGTGATAGTTATTATTTCATACACACGTATAGTTCTGAACACATCGGTTTGATTTGTACCATCTTTAACAATATATTCTACAGACTGGTTACCAATAGCTGTATTATCTACACTTACTGAATACAAATACGAACCTTCATCAACAGTCACACCTGGATCAATGTCCGCCCATACACCATACCTTTCGAGTGTATAAAACGTAGATGCATCATTCAAAGTGACAACTGGTGGAACCGTATCCTGTACCACAACCTCGCGCGTGATCACATTCGCATTGTTTTGGTCATCCACGACATTATACGTGACCGTGTAAGTACCCTGTGTAGTATTGTCGAGTTGAGAAATGTCCACAGATACGAGACTACCCGGAGCTTCTATTTCAACACCTTCGTCTATATCCGCGAAAACGCCGTACCGTTCGAGTGTTACGGAACTCGCGCCATTTAACGTGACTATGGGTGCAGTCGTATCCACCACATTTACAATTCTCTGTACGATCGTATTTGCATTAATATCATCTGTCGCGTCATATGTCACCGTGTAGCTCCCAACTACCGTGTTATTTACAGTAGATACTGTACTCACGAAACGCGAACCGGATTGAGTATCTGTAGTCGCACCCGGGTCCACATACTCTGCGTAACGCTCGAGTGTGTATGGATTATCACCAATGATGGTAACAATAGGAGACAGAGTATCCGCCACCGAGACTCGTCGTAAAACGACTGCATCCGGATTTACACCATCACTCGCTCTGTACACAACATAGAAAACGCTGTTATCGGTAGTGACCACGTTTGAATAATCAATACTCACGGATGTACCCAAATCAACTTCATATAACGGATCTACGTCTCTAAAATCTACACCCGGTTGTATTTCATATGGATCATCACCTAACAGTGTAATCACAGGTGGCTTAGTATCGACAATATTAACTGTTCTCGTTTGAGTCACATCGTGTGCGGTATTACCATCGGTAGAAGTATACGTCACCACAAAAGAACTTCCGTGTGTGAGTGCGTTGTTTACGGCTGTCAGATCTGTTGTGAGTATAGATCCTCTGTCAACTGTCGCGCCGGAATCGGTGTACACGTCGAAACGTTCGAGTGTGTATGGATTATCACCGAGTACTGTAATCACGGGTGGAACAGTATCCACAACATTCACAGTGCGCGTAACCGCAACATCGTGTAATGTGTTGCCATCCGTCGCGTTATACACGACAACGAATGAACTGATAGACGTGTTTTGAACATTACTTAAATCTGTTGTCACGGTGGTACCGCGATCACCCGTCGCACCCGGATCTGTATACACATCGAAACGTTCGAGTGTGTATGGGTTATCACCAAGTATGGTGACCACGGGTGGGCTCGTATCCACTACTTTCACGGCTCTCGAGTAAACACGGGCGAACACCTCATTCGCTACCGTATAGTTTACAGTGTAATTACCGACCGCTGTGTTATTTACAGTAGACGTAGTCGAGCGCACGGTAGAATTTGCGTCGTTTATGGTCATACCTTCATCATAGTAAGGGTCATACCTTTCGAGTGTGTACGGATTGTCACCATCGATCGTCGCGTCTGGGAATTCACCGACTTTCACGATTCGTACACTCGTTGTATCTGGATTTATACCATCTGTAGCTACGTATGTTATTTTAAACGTACCAAACGCATTCGTATTCACGGTAGACACATTAGACACGAGCGTAGATCCATCATCTAAAGTGACACCAGGATCCGTAAATGGTGTGTTTATCAAATGTGCGTATGGGTTATTACCCAAAATGGTGATGATGGGTGAATAAAAATCGAGATTTGTGAGTTGAGAATATGAAGCTTGATATTCTGTTTCTACGGATGGATAAATAGAATAGTGATACCTATTGTTAGGTTTCGTCTTTGCCTCCGTTAATTTTCTTAACGTATTTGTATTTTTTGGTAACTGTGTATATCTTGATACAGGCTTACCAACCAAGGTAGACAACTGACTACTCTGCGAGTAATCGTCTCTACCCATCACGTTTAATACTATACCAGAAATTAGTCCACATACATTACACGTGCCATACCGTCTTTTATCTTTAGGATATTATAGTTTACGGCATATATGGCTCTATTGATGTTTTCTGTGCAATGAATCGTACACGAATCTATTCTGCTGAAATTAAGCGTTCCTGTGGGTTGGTATCTGCACGTGGATATACAGAACGGGTACACAAACATGCCTTCTGAGTTAGAGGCTGAAAATTCCGTGTTGTAATAACACGGGATGGCGGTGTAATACGGTACACTCACCTTAAAATCATCTAAATCCGATCCATTCACTTGTATCTTTACTTTATTGACACGGGATACTAGATTATTTGATGCACTCACATTACTACTCGCGATGAATTTGACTGGGTGATTAAACGTAAGTTCCTGAACCATTTGATTGAGTGGCTTATTCTTTTGTACTTGGAAAATCAACATATTGTGTTCTGAAAGGGCGACTTTCATGCGTTCGTCTTCATCCAAGTATGCGTATCGTGCATTCAAATGACACGAATAGTTTTCATTGAAGTTTTCACTCCATTTGATTTTCAATTCTATGTCATGGTTTTGAATCGCCACGACTGGAAGACATGTTTGCCAAGACTCACAAAAGAAAAAACGAAGTGGGTAAAAGAATGAACTCGAACCTATACCCCCGTGAAGACTCGCTGGGAATGATTTGGAATACGTGGTCGCCAAAAGATCGATGGCTATGTCTTCACAGAATTCGGCATCTTGGCGATCTACAAGTTGACCACCTATGTACAACTCTACCTCATCTATGACTGTTCTCCAATCGTCAATCAATTGCGCGACCCCATTCAATTTTACGTCTATGTAACAATATCCCAATAAATCACCCGATCGTTTAAACATGACACTCGACGTACCACCCGCTCTAGGAATCCCCTGTATCGTCTGCTCCTGTGTAAACGTAGCGAAATTACTATGTCTCTTGAAAGACGAGTTAAAAAAGGTAATCTGAGGAGAACCTGTGATGTGCACATCCTGTTTTCCCCGCGCCAACAACTGAGCTACAGCTCCGTTAGACATATCTAATAATACCTATTATTTTATTGCCAATGATAATTCCACGAGTTCTTTGAGAGAATTCACGAGTTTTTCGTGACATGCACTCAACATGTGATCGGGGTAATTCACGAGTTCCATGATTCTGTCGTTATCATCGGGCTGAGAAGGTTCTTCGAACTTACGTATGTAATCGGCGACCGTGTACACGATGGCATCTAGGTACTCCTCCACTGCCATCTCGATCCACGAATTCTTAGGTGTTCCCCACGTCGTGGTATCCATGTGCGTACGAACACCGTGACCATACTTCTCTTTACCGAGATTAAGCCTTTCTGAAACCAATTCATTCATCTTATGGTAAACATTAGAGTCTACTTTTTAAATCCTTTCGAAAAAAAAATAATTATTACACTTTCTTTTTTCGAAAAAAAGTTTCAAAAAAAAATATTTTTTTTATTTCCCAAATTTTATAATTCTCAAAGCACTGTCTATCAAACACAAACCATTACCAAAAATAGCAGTGTTTCGAATGAAGTCTTCGAGAGACACCATAAAGTCTACTTAGATTTCTTCCTGGGTGGAGAAAACCTTTCCGCGTTACTCACGTTAGAACTGGAAGATTGCGGACCAGTAAATCTAGACACGGGTGTAGTAGACCTAGCGCGTCTACTGCGTGGTGAATTAGGTGTACCCAAACGAGAATAGTCAATCAAACCAGATCTCGTGAAACGTGACCCAGTTCCAATTGAACTACGGGGTGAATTTAAATTAGACGAAGATAACGAGGACGCCGAATACGAACCTGTGTTGATTTCAACTCTCACTAACGCACTTGACATGACGTTTCTAAATCTATCACCCGTGGGTGCATTACGGGGAGATGCAATAAGGTCACGGGTCGCGTTACGCATTTCATCTGTAATCCTGACACGTATGTCTGGGTAATTCTGTGGAAGTCTCGAGAGTCTTGTGATACTTCGAGCTAAAACGCGATTTTGTGTACCGGTGATCGCACGCGCGATGGCGGCATACCCTATGGTCTGTTGAGACACGATTCGTTCTAAACCTCTACAAATTGGACACTGTGTTCTGGGATTACCATGTATACACTCGCGCGTCATTCTTACTTTTTGTTTTTATTTTTATTCTTAGCGGCCTTCGCCTTAGCCTGTGCTTTACGAACGTTAGACTCAATTTGATTCCACACTTTCTGTATGTTTGCGCTAATCATAGCACTTTTCGCAGCCTTCGCGCTCTGTGCGATAGATCTCTCTGCAAAATTCAAAGTGCGACGCACTTGTTTGGTGCGTCTCTCTGGAGAAGACATGACTGTAGTGATCCTAGATAAAGCGTTTGCAACCGCCTTCGTTTTTGGAGTCATAGTCCCCTTGTTAGGAGAATTGGGTGAAGATGGTGCCTTTCTTTTTGGGGTGGATGGAGGGGTAGCCATTTATTATACGTAAATTTTTTAGTTACACGAGAGCATATCATGAAAACGCTCACAAAAGTTTTTGAGTTTAGGTAAAATCACGTCGTTCCAACGATCCTTTTCACGTGGGATGTAGTGCGACATTCGCTTGGAATCACATTGTTCGATAAGAGTACACGCATGTAAATCGAGCATTTCCATGTATGTTTGACACTGGATTTCCTCATATTCACGAACCGACCTGAAGAGGCCTCTCGCGCGGTTCTTGATTTCGACGATGGATCGCGTCCCGTCTTCATTTTCACGAATCCTGTCTATTCGTCCCACGATTTGATATGTCGTACCAGCGAGTGTGCACACATCATACGTATAGAACGTTCGATCTTCTATGAGATTCTCGTAGTGTTCAGCGGTTGTATCTTCGTGTCTCGTCCCGTGATTTGTATACAGAGTCTTACGTATGTGATCCTTTGCAGCATCGAGTTCTTCTTTCTTGAGCCCCGAATTCTTTTCGAGTTGATTAGAAACAGCTCTGAATTTCTGTTCAACACTCGTACTGTTCGTAGACTTGAACTGTTCGACATCTTTTAAGAGGTCTTTTGCGACCTGCGACGTACCGATGGCTTGCATGGCCACTTGTTCCTTCGTTCGACCCTCGAAGGTCTCGGGCATGTACTTACTCCACAATTCATCCGCGATCTGTAAAGGGGTTTTGTATTGGTTCTTTCCAATCATACCCGCGACCTCCGAAGCCTTAAGAATGATCTTGGGGATACCAAGTGGTTTGAGATTGGGTATCTTATCACGAAGAATTGGATACACACACCCACACGCACGCGAATCATTCAAAGCATCGTGTGCACCCTCGAGCTCTTTGTTGAAAAGCTTTTGGTAGAGAACACCGAGTTTCATGTTACGCAAGAACACATCTCGAGTCATATCCAAAGTACACACAAAACGCATACGCCTGAACGGCTCAACACTCAAACCACGTCTGTAACACTCTGAGAACAACACGTCTTCATCGAACTGCGAATTGTGCGCGACGAGTATGTCTACACCACGCATAGTTTCGATAAACGTATCATAGATTTGTTTAAAGGGTTTACCCACCGCTTTCGCGTGCTCAGGTGTGATCCCGTGTATTTCGGTTGCTTTCACATCAAATGTGTCTGGATACACGATATTGTGATAGGAAGATACCTCCCTACCACTCGATGTGTATTTCACGAGGGCCAAAGACAACATACGACAGTGTTTGAAATTATCTATGTTATCTGGGGTTGCCCGAGTCCGGGCCATGGGAAGACCGGTAGTTTCGGTATCCCATGCTATGTAACTCATTATTAAGTAGATGGAGTCTTATCTTTATCTCTTTTTCTTTTTGAAATAGTCGACCTGTTTCTTGAGAATCTTCTTCACATCCGCAGTGCTTCGACCACCGAATAATTGTTTGATTTGTTTCTCACTTAAGGCCTTAGAATACAAGGAAATCATCTTACGTTCTATATCTTTTGGAACTTTCATGAGTCTCAATTCCTTATCGATCAATTGTATCACGTGTTTCTTTCTTTGACCAATGGTGGGGGTTCTAAGTATAGTCATGATTTCTTTGCGTTTGCTCGCGGCTACAGACTTGCGGTACGCGGAGACTGGATCAGCGAGAACATCAAACTTTTTGACGGGTTTCTTTTTCTTGTCGTCATTCTTTTTGTTTTTAGTTTGAATAATGGTCGCGTTACCACCAGTCGCTTGAATGCTTGGAGCAAACTTAATGGATATTGGTTGCTTAAACGGTTCTAAGAATTTTTTGAGATTTGTCTTCGTAACACCGGGTGGTGTTTTAGAAGACTCGGCGATTTTATTGAATAACGGCTCAAGTCTTTTTCTGGGTGAACCGTACATTTCACGCACCTCTTTTCTTATTTTAGCCATCTCTTCGCTCCCTTCCTTCTTTCCTTGTAAGTAAATCGCCATTTGGCTTGGTGGGGTGGTTGAGGGTCTTATTATCTGCGATGGTGTAGGTGATCTATTAGACGTTCCATTGGTTACCGCTGGAACAGGGTTATTAGACCCGAAACTATCTATATCATTGACCATTTTATTGAATAAAGTTATTTCTTTAGTGTTGGCACCGACGAAGCTCGTTAGAACTTTAACGCGTTTTGAATATTTATTAATTATATCGTTAGTTACTTTTCCCCCTTTTTTTAATTTTTTTAAATTGTCTATCATCTCTTGCATTTCTTCCTGCCATTCATATTGTTGAGTGTTTTTGGCTAGCGAGGTCATTTTGGGTGTTTTTGGTTGTTGAGTCCTTTTGGGTGTTTTTGGTTGTTGAGTTTTTTTGGGTGTTTTTGGTTGTTGAGTCCTTTTGGGTGTTTTTGGTTGTTGAGTTTTTTTGGGTGGCGCTTGCGTTTCAATAACAGTTTCTTTACTGCGGTTTATTTTACCGGTAGCGCGCTTCAATTGTGAAAGAAAATTTGAGGGTCTAATAGCCGTTGGTCTTGTAACATTATTGCGTGGTTTATTATTAATAATGGGTAGTTCCTCTGTACTCTTAGTTCTTTTGAGATGTGACTGTACGCTTCCGGAATTGGGTCGTTCCCTTTTTTGTCCGAGAGCTGTTTCCACGGCATTATCATATGTACGTAATCTATTTTCATATTTTTCAATTATTTTTTTTTGATCATTCATATTTTTAATTGGTGTGTTAGGATTCTTTTTCATAATTTCAAGCTTACCGCGCGCCGTTTTTAATTTTTCACTCACATTCTCTCTCATGCCTTCTAACTCCGCTTGAGTATTAGCCACTATTAATCCACGTCTTCCAGCAGAAGCACCACTTATTTCTCTATTGTGTTGCTCAATTACCATATTTACACTTCTAACACCCGTCGCCGGTGTTCGTCGACCTTCACTCAAATGCCCACTACTCCCTCCATTAAATGAAGTAGAACGCTGAATACCCCCCTCTTTTTGGGGTGCCGAAAAAGCAGATCGCCGTGTTTCTGTTACTGAACCCCTCGACGTTCTACCTGATGGTGGCAGGCGAGCACTCATATCTACTAGTATCTCACATTTTTATCATGTCATACACGACCTTCCCATCGATGATTTCGTCCCTGATGAGAATGTCCTTGAGTGCCTCGAGATCAGTCTTACGCGAACTCAATATTTCGAATACTTGCGAATAACACTCATCCGTGATCCTGTGGACCTCGAGGTCTACGAGATATGCCGTCTGCTGAGAAAGTGCGTTGGAATCAATGTTTATCTTACCGATGGCTTCGGACATGCCATAGGTCGTCACCATTTCACGCGCGATGGCATACACGTGTGCGAAATCACTACTCGCACCTGTGGTCACGTTGTTCTTTCCATATATGAGTTCTTCTGCTGCGTGTCCACCCAATGCAACTTTTATTTGGGACAAAAGGTAATCTTTCGTGTACATACCCAGTTCATCACTCGATGGTTGGAAGAACGTGACGCCACCAGCATCACCTCTGGGAATGATACTGACTTTACGAACTTCGTCATACGAAGTCATCAAAACACCTATGATGGCATGCCCCGCTTCGTGGTACGCCACGAGCTTCTTGCGTTCATCGGACATAGGCGCGCCACCCTTCGCACCCACGACGACACGCTGATACATGTCTTCGATGATTGTAGGTGTGATAACATTGGTACCTTCCTTCACGGAACGAATGGCACACTCGTTCATGAGGTTTTCGAGATCCGCTCCAGAAAATCCGGTCGTTTGTCTCGCGACATCCATGAGACTCACTTCTGGTGAAAGGTTCTTGTTTTTCGAATGGACTTGTAAAATCTTTTCGCGTCCATATACATTTGGAAGACCGACTTGTATCTTGCGATCGAAACGACCCGGTCTGAGAAGTGCGTCATCGAGAATGTCTGCGCGGTTTGTGGCTGCAATGACAACGATTTGTGAGTCGTTATCGAACCCGTCCATTTCAGTTAAGAGTTGGTTGATGGTTTGTTCGCGTTCGTCGTTCGCAGCAAATCCATTCATAGAACGTTTCTTACCAATAGCGTCGATC
>Ga0222716_10003735_pt1 | contig 12109 bp, 31 predicted proteins | sample C33_13DmetaG_FD_165044 | JGI IMG/M metagenome (GOLD analysis project Ga0222716, IMG submission 165044) | Estuarine water microbial communities from San Francisco Bay, California, United States - C33_13D | ecosystem: Environmental > Aquatic > Marine > Unclassified | place: USA: California... | reverse complement strand
AAATATTGGAAAATTTACAGGCTTGTAATTTTATATCTGAAGTAAATACTGGTATAGTTCCAAAAACACTAGGTTTATCTGATAGAAAAATGGTAGTTAAAAAATGTATGGCAGAATATGGCTATTCTGTTTTAAGATAAAATGTGTTATAATATTTTATGCAAGACGAGGATAAAACTTATGAAAATGAAGTTAGACCTTTATTGAATGATGATAGAGGTTCTTTAGACTTAACTAAACAAATAGATGAACTTAATAAAAAAGTTAAAAATCTACATGGTTTAGAAAAAATACATAAGGAAACAAATGGTGATTTAAGACTCCATATTTTAAAATTAGATAAAGAAATATATCAATTAAAAAAAGATATGGCTATTGAAAAAGAAAATCATCAAGTTAATATTATGGAAAAGGATAATGAAATAGGAAGATTAATAAAAAAAATAACAGAAAAATAAAGGAGCAATATGAATGACAAGGAAAATGAAAGTTTGTTATCAATACAGTTAAGTGGATTACAAAGTCATCTTAATAAATTTATAAATAGAATAGAGGGAGATGAATACACAGTAGGCTTAATTGATGAAATTAAAAATAATTTAAAAGCTATTGATACTAATTCAGAGAGTGCTAACTTAAATCCAGAACACTTTGATAAACTTATAAGATTCTCTATGGAAGTTTGTAAGAAAATGCAAAAATATAGTGAATATATCAGTAATGTTAATATTAGATACACAAGTATAAATTCTAATAAAAAATTATTAGATAGAGTATTAAATGAGTTTAAACTAGAAGAAATGAATCTTACAGTACAATTACCAGAGGGTTCTAAAGTTAAAGAAAAGGAGAAAAATGAATAAATAATTTTACTTTAAGCTAAAAAAATATATAATTAAATACATAACAAAAAAGGAGAAATATGGCTTTACAACTTACTAACGAAGAACAAGAACTCTTAAAAAAAGAAAATGAATTATTAAGAGAAGATGTCAATGAATTAAAATCTTTATCTAAAATTACTAATAAAGTTCAAGCAGTAATGCTTGATGAAATGGAAGATTTAAAAAAACATACAGGATTCTTTAATGCCATTGAAAAAAAAGAAGATTAAAAAAGGTTCTTTAGAAAAAGAACTTGAAAATCAAAAAGGATTACAAGAAGTATTAGCTAAAATTGATAAAAAAGAAAAATATGCTTTTAAACCTATGAAAGTTGGGGAAGTAAGATCAAGTATAACTCATGATGAAAGTGGAGAATTAAAAGTTAAAAAACATAAATCATGGAAAGAACACAATGCGTGGCTTGATACATTTAGAGGAAAAACAATAACAGGAAAAGGAGATAAGTAATGACATTATATCAAATATTAAAGTTGCAAAGTGTTATTGATAAAAGAGCAATTCGTTCAGATACTTTAGAGTTTTTAAATGAACAAAGGTTTTCTGAATCTAAAAAATGTATGATTAGATATGGAGATATGCACATAGATCATTTTTTAAAAGTTTGTGCAAGTGGTAAACTAATATCTGTTTTTAAACTTGATGATAATAGTATGGTTGATGTAAAAACAAAAATGACAGAAGAAAAAATGTTTGAATCAATAAAGAAAAAAATATTACAGGAGTTTGGTAATGGAAATCATTAAAGAAGATTTTAAACATAGCTTTAGTTCTGCTACAAAGTTTTCTAAAAGTCCTTGTGAATGGTTATGTAGTTATGGATTAAAATTAAAAAGTCCTAGTAGCCCAGCTATGACAAGAGGTCTTTTATCAGAGTTTGGTACATATTATAAAATTAAAAGAGGTATGCAACAAAGAGATGATAAAGGATTTGCTAAATTAATTAAACATAGATTTAAAAAGTTTAAATATCTTGATGCAGAAAAAGAAATAGATAATGCTATTGAGATTGCTAAACAATTTGAAAAAGTATTATATGAAAGGCAATTAAGAGATATAGTAGGGTATCAAGCAGAAATGGTAAAAAATTTAGAGGGATTAAAATATCCAATTAGAGCATTTACTGATTTTGAATTTTTAAATATAATTGTTGATGCTAAATCTACAATGAGAATGCCTAGTTATCCGAAACCAGATCATTTAAGACAACAGGCTTTATATTCAAAATTATATAATAAACCTACTGCATTGTTATACGCAACACCTAAAAAAACAATGTTTTATGAATTAAATGAAAGCGATATAGAAAATGGCTATAAAGAAATATTTAATCACTTTAAATCTTTAGAAAATTATATTATAAAGTGTAATAACAATTTAGAGGAAGCAATTAAAATTACTCCTCTTAATACCGATCCTAACCCTTATGCGTGGGATCTTAACATAAAACAGGAGGCAGAAAAAGTATGGCAAAAATATCAATAAAAAATAATACAGATGAGATAATGTTTAAATTATCTGAAAAATTTCCAGAGAAAGATATTCAATGGAGAGTTCAAAGACTAACTAGAGATGGAACTTCAGGAATGGCACTTGCTTATGTAAATGTTCGTCAAGTTCAAGATAGATTAAATCTTGTTATGGGTTCTGGTTGGCAGTGCAAACATGAAGTGTTTGGTGCTAAAACTATTTGCCATTTAGGTTTATTCCTAGATGATAAATGGGTATGGCGATCTGATGGTGCAGGAGATACACAGTTTGAGGCTGATAAAGGTGCTATTTCAGATTCTTTAAAAAGAGCCGCAGTATCATTCGGTATAGGTAGGCATTTATATGATCTACCGAGTATATGGGTTAAGTGTCAATCAAAAGAAAGTGGTGGTAAATTTTATTTTCAAAAATTTACTGAAAACCCTTGGGATAAGGTAAGACAACAAATGAGTGATTTTAGCTAATGACAGATAAACCTAAAATAAAAAAATATACATTTACTGGATCAAGAACTTTTTGGCAAAATTACAAAATAACAATTAATGCAACCAGCGAAAAGGAGGCTATATCAAAAGTTTATGATTTAAAATATAATACTAATAACGAATGGACTCCAAATCTCCCACTTGAGCCTGATGATAAAATTATAGATATAGAACTGGAGTAATATATGACACATATACCTAAAATAGTTGTAAATAACAAAAAATCTGAAACTCAAAAAAAACTTGATAACTATGGCATTAGATGTGAACTTTATGGTCAAAGAAATGCTTTAATTAATCAACAAACTGATCTTTGGATTAAAATAGAAGAAGTTAATAAAAAAATATTAGTATTAGAACCAAAAAAGAAAAAGAGGTACTCGTCAGATTCTAATGTTATTTAAATGCCTATTAGCTATCTTGAATTTAAACTTAATAAGGAAATAGCTTATGAAGATACTTTTGAGAAAGATAAAGAAATTCGTAAAGAATATGACGAATATGTTAAACAAATAAAAAGAGAGGAGGAAAAAATGCTAGACAAACCAATATACTTTAATGTTTATAAAGTTGAGAGTGATAATCCTAAAGCACCAACATTTAGTTGGAATGGATTTACTGTCAAAGAAGATATAGTCATTAAAGCAGGAACTAAAATTGATATGACATTTTGGGGTAATTCCACAAATCAAAAAGATGGAAAGCCAAATCCACATTTGAAAATATCTAATCATGTTCCTAGAGAAAATAAAGGTGGTGTTTCAGATAGAGATATTAATTATCCAACTAAAGAACAAGTTGCACAACAAGATAATAATTACCTTGATGATGACATTAACTTTTAGTATAGTTTTGCTTGGGAAACCTTTTATTAAATTAGAAAACAAATATATGTTGTATGCGAACAATTTGTTGGTTTCCCTACAAACTAAACTTGTGGTTGTGATTAAATACTTGATAAAACTGTGGAAATATGATAATAACGAGTTTATCAATTCTCTTGAATGGGAGAGTGATAAAAAAGTTGAACTCTTTATATCAGAGGTTTCAAAAAGTTTGCCAAGTGGTATAAGGGCAACCATAGAGGAAAAAGATGTTAAACGAGAAAATGAGAAATCTTGTTGATGCTTTGGACAAAACTCATCAAAGTTATGTTACAAAGTTAGTTTCAAATGGCGGAGTAAGTCTTGAAGCTAGTAAGTTGGGTAGAGAGTACAAGGATATTCAACGAGAAATAATTGTAGTAGATATAGTAGAAAAAAAAAAACTGTATTAACTATAATTAAAAAAAAATAGTAAGTATTAGAAACTAATAATAGTTGATTAAGAAAGCTATACTCTAAATTTAAGTAATAACAAAAAAAAGGAGATAAGATGGACAATCATAACACTTTTGTATTAAACACAGAAGATACATTTAATAAACTACAAGAAGCATCAGAGAAAAAAGCAGAAACACTTTTTAGATATAGAAAATTAGAAAAGTCTGAAAAGATTATATTGGCTAAACTTAAAAACGAATTAAGATTAAACCATGATAAAATTAGTCAAGTTGAATTAACTGATGAAGCATATAGACAAACAAAGTATAAAGAATGGTTAATAGCTTTTACTCAAGCTGAAAAGGATTTTAACCTTTCTAAAGATTATTATAATAATTTGATTGCTTTAAAAGATATGCGAATAACAGAAGAAAGTTCGGCTAGATACCTAATTAATAAAAAATAGCTTAAATAAGCCCTCATTTTATTAACTTATTTAGTGTATTTACTTTTATTATTTTTTAATATAAAATAATATTTATAAATAACTAAATAGGAGAATAAACATGACTACAAAAACAATAACGATAACTCTTAACAAAGAGCAAGAGAGATTACTTTTAGATAGAATAAAAATTTCTACTTGGAGAATACCTCTTATTCTTCATAAATATCTTACAAAAGATATAAAGAAACCTAGTGAGTGGACTAAAACACAAATAGCTAAAGCTAATCAACTTGATCAAAAATTAGATAATGAAAGAAAAGAAGCTAGAGAAATAATTGATCAAATTGAAAAACAATTACAGGAGGCATAATATGAAACTAGAAGCAAATAAAACAATAGAAGAAGTTACAGAAAACTTTAATAATGTGTTTATTGAAAACAATTTAGTTCGTTGGAATGTAGCAAAAGAAGATGGACTAACACATTATCCTTTTGAAGATATGCTAAATGATTTTTTTAATTGTGGTTTTATTTCAAAAGAAGTTAGAGATCATACTGTAAAAATTAGAGAAGAAGATGATGATAAATTTTGGGATAGTTATTTCAATGAAAGAAAGGAGGCATAACATGGATAAATTTGAAAAAACTGAACACCCAATCTTTAATTTATCTATGGAAGATAGAATTAAATTTTGTCAAAAAATGGTTTTTGATATGGTAAAAAGAAAACTATCTTGGAAAGAAGCCAAAAAATATTATCATGAAATGTTTGATTGTGATACTTATGAAAATGATATTTATATTGTTATGGTTTTCAGAGGAAAACAAGCTGATTGGCAAGTTCATGATAAAGAATTAAAAGGTCAGATAACTTACTTATCAATTAAGAATCGTGATAAAACTGCTATACATGATTGGAGGCATTTTCAACAAATTAAGAATGAATTAGTTGGAGAAGATCGTGAAGCAATAGAAATATATCCTAATGAAGATAGATTAGTAGATACTGCAAATCAATATCATTTATTTGTATTTCCAAAAAATTATAATCTACCTTTTGGTTGGAATACTAGAAGTGTTTTAAAAGAAGAAGCAGTTGGTGGTTATAATAAAAGAGGTCAAAGAGCAATTAATGAATAATTAACCAAATAAACATTCTTGCAGAATATCCCACAAGTTGGGATTCTGCTTGAATATTCTAGTATAACCATCTCCTACTGCTTTTGCGATAGGTTCTTCCCCTCTTTGATTAACATCAATACCATCATTATAACAAATCACATGGAATAATTCGTGAATAATAGTATTAAATAATCTTTCGCTTTTTATATTTTGGTCAAAGTATAATTTTTGTTTATTAGGATCATACAATCCATAACAATCATCTAAATTTTTATATACAATTTTAATCTTTCTTTTTCTATATTTAATAAAAGATAGTTTAGGATTGATAAAACTCATTTAGCATATCGGTTAATAACAGCTACTGTTAAATCATTGATTAATTTTAATGCTTCTGGGAAAGTTAAAGATTTTGTAACATCATAACCTAAATCATCTCCAACTTTTAATATTATATTGCCACTCATTGATTTGCCTACCATGACATAAGGCTCTTGATCTTTTAATCTTATATCTTCTCTATCAAAACATTCTTCTTCTACTTCATTTTCTATATCTCTATAAATATCATTTAGACTTTTTTCCGCCATATTCTCTCTCCAAAGTTTCCATAGAAATATTATTTACTTCTTGTATATGATTATCCCAAATTTTTAATTCGCATACTTGATAAGTCCAACCAGTCAAACTGTGTTTAGCATAACTTTCAATATGATTATGTGGCATAGCACAACCAACATTTATAATTCTTGTAAAGTCATTTGGAATAGGGCTTATCTTTGCAACTCTATTATCTTGTGCTCTATGACTATGACCAAAAACAATATCTATTTTAGATTTGTTTGCTACTTGTCTTTCACTAGCCTCGCCACCATATTCTTTTCCCATAGGGTTTATGGGTGCATGAATAAAACCAACACCACCTAACATTAGATATTTTCCGTAAGGTATAACTTGCCAATCGTACTTCTTACAGTTTCCAAAAAATTCTTTCTGACACATTCCATAAAAAGTTGGGTTACTATCTTCTTTACGAAACATTCTTTTTTCGTGATTACCTAATGTTAAATATTTTTTAATTTTAAAATCTTTTAAATGATAATCAAATTCTTCCATAGCAGAATCCATTGATTCCATATCTTTCATAAAGATAGGTTTTTCAATTTTAGCAGTATAACTATCATCACGAATATAATGAGTACAACTATCTAAAGTTACAAAATCTCCTATCTGAACTACTGCGTCTGGTTTTGTTTTTCTGATATGTTTTGCAAACCAACCAAACCTACTTTTATCTGGAATATCTGGAGAATCGTGTGTATCTCCTATTACTAAAACTTGTAGAATTTTTTTAGTCATACACAATATATGGTAGCATAATTAACCTATGGTTGCAAATTTTTATATAGTTTCAATAGGGTTACAAGAAAACTTAATATAAATATTATGTTTATTAATATCTGTTCTTCCAATTTTTTCTGTTTTTAAAAGTGATTGTTTATAACCAGCAACCATGCAATCATATCCATCATAAAATTTTATAGGATATTCAATCGGTGGAATACAAGTATTTGATTCAAAAGAACATATAATTAAAACTAATGCCCATTTTGTCATTCCTATTTCCCTTTAGGAGAGCCATTTCTGAATATTTGTGTACCCTTTATACCAAAAATACTCGCAACTACTGTAATCCATAAAGTTTGAAACCAGACTGGAAGATTGCCAAAGTGATGAAAAAATAATTCTATCTTTTGCATCATAGCTGGATCGTCACTGAAAACTGCCCATGCGAGTACAATTATTGGAGCAGAAAGTATCACGAGTACAAATTCATCTTTGTAATCTTTATCTCTGCTTTCTAAAAGTTTGCCTTGGTATTCTGTTTCTCCACGAGCCATCTTTTCCGCAGTATAAAGTGCGGCTTGTGACATAGCTTCTTTTTGCTTTTGTTTATTTGAATATACTTTTGCACCTGTACTTAATGCCATTTTTGCTAAACTAAACCACATTATGAACCTACCACTTTACCATCTTTCCATTCCATATCTGGGAGTCCATTTTCATATTTATCCCCATCAAATGTTAAGACTTGTTTTCTATTACTTCCTTTTTCATTATAAGACACATGAATCCACCCACCTGCTGGATCTTCTTTGTCGTAGTACTCGAGAATCAATTGATCAAAATCAACATTGTTTTGAAGCCAATATGCTATCTTAATATTAGGTACTCCATTAATCTCAAAATCTACTGCTTGACCTTTAGTGTGCTGACTGGTCTTTTTGCTACCGATAGCTTCGCAAAGTGCTTCTGAACGATAGCCACTAGAAATATATATTGGCTTGTCAAAGTGTGCTCTCACAGGCTCTAAAATTTCATAACATAAATCCCCTAGACTTTTAATTTCTCCAGCACCTGCTTTATTCTTTATTCCCTTACGACTTGCAGTCATACTCTTTTCAAATTCTTCTAATTTAAAATGCTTACTCAGATCCATAATTAAATCCTCCCAAATAATTCCATTATTATTGTTCCCATACCTAATACAACCATACCGATCATACCAAGTACAACTCTTTCTAATCTACACATTTGAACTTTCAATTCTTTTATTTTTCTATTCGTTTCATTCTGCATAATTCTGCATAATTTTTCATGATCGTCAATTCTTTGATGTGCTGTATTAACAGGTAGTTTAGCTTTAGGCATTATCTACCTTGTCCTTTGTATCTTGTTTGTTTCTTTTGTCTTTTTTCATTTTTATTTTGACTCTTTTTATGAATCCCTCTCTTAACTGGTTTATCTCTAACGACAAAATCTTTGAATTTTCTAGCCATAATATTTATTTAACCCCTTTATACTTAAATTACCTTGAATGCCACTCTACGAGGCTCTAAAGCAGTTTAAATCGCAAGTTTTTAGGGTATTTACTCCTTATTTAATGTTTTTTCTAAATATAAGATAAAATCCATAGATTCCTCTTGTGCTTCTTTTACCCAATGTTGAAATGGTTTTGAATTATCTTTCATGGTCTTTCCAAAACTTAACATTCCCTCTTTGTGTCTATCTAAATGTTTTTTTATGATCCTATTAACTATCGGATCAATAGTAATATTTCCTTTTAATGATTCGTCTAATTTTGTTTTAATAAGTTTATTAAGATTATCTAATCTTTCTATTTCATAATCTTGTTTTAATAATTGTTCATTTTTTAAAGTAATTATCTTTATTAATTCATCTCTTGTTTTTGTTTGATAAATTGGTTCTAAAGAAAAATCCATATTATAATTTTAACATCAGTTCTGTAAATTCTATTGCAACAACTAAAGCTAATTCTATTGCTAGAATAGTATGATAAATGTGCCAAACAACACTATTACCTTTTTTCTTTTTCATAAGACCTTTTTGCTATCGGTTTTCTTTCATAGGTTTTAATTCCTATGTGTTTTAATTCGCTAGTTATATCTGTCCATATTTCCCCACCACATTGTTGCCATAACGCACAGAAATAAAAATCTTCTGATAAATATCTTTTAGTATTATCTTTATCTTTTAAAATACCTTGACCTTGTATTCCACAATCAAAGAAAGCATATTCTTTAATACTAGTTCCTTTTTCAACATTAACTTCTGTAAGGTATTCTATTTGAGGATATTTTTTTAAAATTGTTTTAAAAACATCTCTTTGAATACACATGAAACCAGTTCCTGCATAATCACAAACTTTATAACCATTATCATTATCTTTAAAATTATATTTACCCAAAGGAAAATTAACACACCAACCTAAACCAGCATCTCCATCTTCAATCTTTTTATCATTTTTAATTGGATAAGGTGCTGTGGATATTGGTTTGTTTAAATTTAAAACTCTTATAAAATCATCAGGAGTAAAACTTATATCAGCATCTATAAAAAATAAATGGGTATGATCTGTATCTAAAAATTGTTTTACTAATTTATTTCTTGCTCTTGTTATTAAGCTATCTCTTAACCACATTATACTTATACCTATACCATTTTGTAATAGTATATCTCTTATTGATATGATTGATGATATTGTTTCTAAATGTATTTTTTGGTCAAAACTAGGAATACAAATCAGTATAGATTTTTTAGGTTTAACCATACCTAATTATATCTTAATTATATATAATATCAATCTTTTGGATTATCTGCTTTTACTTTAGCAATAGCATCTTTCCAAGTAGTTGTATCATTAACATTATCCCAGTATTGCATATCTAACTGTTCTTGTATTGATGGATAAGCAGTTGCTCTATCTCTTTGATATTGGTTAGCATCATACTCTGCTTGTACCTCTACCATTTTAGCTTCTATGTCAGCTTTAGGTATTGGTGTTGTTCCATCTAACCATTCTATTTCGCAAGTATCAATATCGCTACCTCTTATAGAAACTATTGCATTTGGATTTATTTTTTTTATTGCATTAAAAATTTTCATATTATGCTCCTATTTCCATAGCTGTTATTGTTGCTGGTACATTATTTTGAGAAATTTGACCAGCACCACTAGCATCTTCTAATCTTACTTTAACTGTATATGTAATTTGTGAAGTACTTGATGGAGAATCTAAATAGCTTAAACCCATATGACCAATTACTCTACCATCACTTTCATGTGACCCTAAATTACCATTACCCTTATTTGATTCGCCAAGATTTGTTGAATCTCTAAAAAAACTAGCAATTACTCTATTTCCAGATTGATTTATATAAGCACCACCAAGACTAGCAAAAAGCATAATTTTAGAAGATGTTGCTGATGGAGTTATATTTAAAGTTAAACCTGTAGCTGTAAAAGTTTGACTACTACTAAGGGTAAATTCAGATGTTAAATCATCTGTCACAACTTGCAAAACTTTACCACCTAAACCAGTTGGTAGAGCTGTTATGCTTGATAATGTATTATTGTTTGGTTTAATTATTGCCATCTATTATTCCTTTGGGTTATCCGATCTTACCTTATCACAGTGATCTTTGAAAGTTGTTGTTCCGTCTTTTTGATCTTTGTAAATCATTTCCATTTGTGATTGCCATGAACCATATTCTGTTTGTCTAGTTGCATCAATACCAGCAGTTGCCTCAGCAGTATTACCAGCAGTTTCATAAGATGCTAGTTGTTCATCAGTAGGCTCATCAATAGATAAATTCCAACTGTCAATTACTACATCTTTATCAGGTTGTTTTAATAATTTTACATCTTTTGTAAAATCAACTGTATTAACACCATTTGCTTTGCAATATAATTTAATCTTTGTCGATAATTGGCTCATAATTTATTTTCCTTATTCTATAATTTTAAATCCACTAAAAACTGATGTTCTTGCACCATGATATAATGAAGTTCCTGAACCATTATTTGTATCTGCATATACTTGAATTTTAACTGTATCTCCTGCGGATAAAGAAATAATTGTTGAGTATGATAAAGTTCTTCTTGTAAAAAGTGTTCCATTAGAAGTTGCCTCTGCTCTTGCTACTTCGTCTTGTGAAGCTGAGCCACCTATTGAGGTATGCATATAAATAAGCATATCTGATACATTTCCATTACCATCTAAAAAATAACAATTTGTTGAAAAAAAATACTTACCACCTTCGCCACTAGGTACTGTAAAAACTCCTGTACTAGCATTATAACAACTACCAACATCAAAAAATTCTGTTTGAAATACAACATCTGTATTAGTAGCGTCAGGTAAAGTAAGTGAACTTGATAATCTTGCACTAAAAGATGGGGTGTTAACACCACCAGCACTAGCCCAAGTTAAAACTCCTGACCCATCTGTTGTTAATACTTGGTTTGCATCTCCATCATTATTTGGAAAAGTTAAAGTGTATGAAGCACTTGCACTATGAGGTGGAGATTTTAATTTAATTCCATGTGAGTTTTGAGAACAGTTTAATTGTAATGTACCATCAGTAGTACCATCGCCTTTAATTTGTAATCCTGCGGCACTTGAAGTTGATACGAAATTTGCTTTAGCATCTGTTACTGTAGCATCACTAGGTACACCAAGATCAAGAACATCTCCAAGTATCTGAATAAAATTTATTACATCTCCTGTTGCAAGGTTGCTAGCAAAAGTAATTGTAGAACCACTAACAGTAAAAGATGGATTGGCTCCACCAGGTTTTTGTATGACACCATTCAAAGATACAATCATGTGATTCGAACTTTGAGGAATTACATTTACTGATCCTACCTGCATAGTGTATGCGGCTTGACCATTCACAACACTTATAGCATCACAAATCTGAAAGTTTCCGATTGTTGGTTTAGCACCTATATAACTCAATGTAATCTCCTATTTAACTCTTTGGGTTTGCGTCTTTAATTGATTTAATTCTAGCTTTCCAAGAATCTATATCTTTA
>Ga0222716_10003732_pt1 | contig 12111 bp, 23 predicted proteins | sample C33_13DmetaG_FD_165044 | JGI IMG/M metagenome (GOLD analysis project Ga0222716, IMG submission 165044) | Estuarine water microbial communities from San Francisco Bay, California, United States - C33_13D | ecosystem: Environmental > Aquatic > Marine > Unclassified | place: USA: California... | reverse complement strand
TATGTAGTATCTTTATCAGGCACGCCCGGTCCTCCCATGAGCACTAAGCACTCTGGGTAAGCAGCCTTTACTGCTTTAGCTAATTCTAAATTATAATTGATATTCCATACATAAGCAGATAATCCAAATACTGCTGGATTATCTAAAGATTCTACTATGGTATTAATATGATCTTTTCTATAAAAGAATCGTTTTAAACTATAAGTTGACTTTATAGTATCATTAAGTTGTGCATAAGCCCACAGTAACCCTGTTGAGTAAGGAAAGAAATAATAAGTTCCTAAAGTTACAGTAGAAAACTGTGTAAGATATACATTTTTCATACACGATTGATATTGTTTTTCTTAATCCAAGTTACTTGCATAATTACATAGTCTTCAGTACTAAAATTACCTACACCATGACCTATATCTTCTGGAAAAGTATAACAATCTCCTTTTTTCCACTCTACAGCATAATGTCTATCACATTGAAATATTTGACCATGTGACCAGTCATTAAGATTTATAATAGTTCTATGTATAGAATTAGGTTTTCTGTTGATAATATTAAACTTAGTCTGAAAGAAAGAATAATAATCTTTATGCCACCAAAGATTGTTACCTGCTTGAAGTTTAAAGTAACTTACATCGTAGTAATAATTAGGCATGTGTAAATTCATATAAACATCAAATACAGCATAATGTTTACTAGAGTTTCTGTCCATACCTTTAGACATATATAGCTGTTCTTGAGCTATATTATCATTTGCTCCTGCAGTGTCATAAGTAATACCGTCAGTTGACTCAATCATATATGTAGTTTGCCAATCTAAATGTTCATGACTTAAATCAACGTCTATATGAAAAGTATCATCTATTAAACCACTACCATATAACATTTAAAGGTCTTGTCCCTCTCACAATATCTTCTTCTTCACACTGCACACCATGCTGAATCTCAATAACAGACAGAGGTACGGAGCCAGGATTACCCAGTTGATGCCATGTACCTTTAGGTATGTGAAAAGTAGTATTTAGATCTAATATATGCTGTTTGCATACGACAGTAGGATCATTACCTTCTATAGAAGTCCATACAGTCCCTTCACCATGTCTAACAAACCATTCTTCAGCACGATGATTATGTTTTTGCCAAGATAAAGTGCACCCTGGATTGACTACCAGCTCTTTAATCTTACAATTAGGATAGCTTTTAGCAACAATCCAATGACCCCAGACTCGTTCTGCTTTACCTATTGACCAGTTTTGTATAATATCAGAAGATGAGTTTTGTTTACTTGTGCCACCAAGTCCATCATCTATACGAATACCTTGTGCTTCACAAAACTCTTTTTCTGGAAAGTTACCATGAGCACGATCACCACCATTACCAAAGTATAAAATAGTAGTATCTAAATCTATTTCAGAGTGCACTTCTCGTAATAACTCTATACAACTATTATCAGAATCATCAAAGAATCTTACGCTATCAATACAGCCTATAGCAGTTAAGACACAAGCACGAGTTTGATCACTCATAAATGCTCTGCCTTTTTTACGTTCTAACCATTCTTGTGAGTTTAAACCTACTATAACTTCATCATATTTGTCAGCAGCATCATGAAACATGGAAATATGACCCTCATGTACTGGATCGAACCCACCAGATAGTACAATGATTTTATGCATTTTTATCTTTCTTACGTTGTTCAATTAATTGTTTTTGTTCTTCAATCAGACGCTTCTGTTCTTCCAATTCAAGAAACTGCTTATCAAGTTCAGATAGTTGTGGAAATTTTACTATATTGTCCATTCAAATATGTTTCCTATGATTGACGCATCGTCATCAAGTACTACACCTTCTGGTGACCCAGCTTTTTGCCAAGCTGCTACAATGCGAGTGTGTTTGCAAGCCCGATACCTAGAAGGACAAGAACATCCCCTATCGCCGATGGTGTACACGTCAGTAGGATAGTCTGAATCTTCAAACTTTGCAAGTTCATTAGAGAATTTTCCTTTTCTAATTAGATATTGTGCCATGTATGATTCCTTGTTATATAAGATAATATAGCAAGAAAATGAGCTGCAAGCAAGTTTAAAGTATATTTCTTTTGTGTAATATAGAATTAACATGCTGAGCAAACCATAACTGAGCATCTTCATCATAGTGAGAATTAAAGCCACTATCTATACTATATTTTGATATTTTTTGACCATTTTCACTACATAAAGCAGCATAACAATTACTAATTTCATCAAAACCTTCATAATATTTTCTATCTATATGAGCAGTATAATAACTGAGTTCTTTAATAGTAGTTCTTCTGGTAGAATCCATAAATAAATATTTAATATTATAACGATTAAAAAGATTTTGAAGATTTAGTATTGTTTGATAAAAATCACAAGATGATTGATAAGGTGTAGAAATTACTGACCATGCTTTATAATAATGATATAAACTATGAGAAAAAAACTCTTTATAACAAGCATCATTACCTACAACTATAGGAGTCCAATTGTTATCATGTGCGTGTAAATAATCTTTATCACAGTAAATTTCAGTTCTGTATAGCCCCGGCCAAAGAATTACAAAAAGTAATTGTTTAAAGTCTTTACCTTGTTTTTTATAATCATATATAAATTCATACGTAGTTCTTAGTACTCTTGCATTAGAAGCTCCTGCCATAGATAAGTTAATATGAGAATAGCCTAAACTATCTGATAAATGTTTAGGCCATGCTTTCTCGTAACAATCTCCTTGTGTTGCCCATTCTAACTCTGCTCCAGCAGTATGAGAACAACCATTAGCTACTAATAGCATATATTAAGGAGTCCAAGTATTAGTACTTATTAGTACATTAATATAAGGTAAAGTATTAGCTGCTACCTGTGCATCTGTTGAGTTTGCAGGTAAAGATACATCTAAATCTTTATCAGTTATAGCTATTGTACCAGTCCAACTGACAACTGATGCTACCCCATTAGCAAAAGTACCAGCATTTATATTAGTAAATGTTATACCATCTTGATATTCATAACCTATACCTGAATTTTTTAAAATCCAAGGTTTTAAACCAACATCATGTTCAGGATCTACATCACGTAGACCGCCCTGATCGTCAATAGCTATATCTACTATAAGATCAGTACCATTAACACTATTAGTAGTAGGAGTAGTTGCAACTACTCTGGTATTGTCACCTGTTTTCTCAGGGTAACACCAATCAAGGCTATGAGTATAAAAACTATCCTCAAACCATATATCTGTAACAGCCCCTACGGAAGCTACATTAGCTAAAACGGAATCTTTATCAAATAAACAAGTGTAGCTGTTACCTGTAGTAGTTGAATTTACTTCTATAGAGTATGTAGTACCGCTGCTATCTATACTGGGTATATAATAGTCAGTTCCTACCCATACATTAGCCATTATCATCTCCTTTATACTTTATGTACTGTGGAAATACTTTAAAAAAATTGGTATCTCTATATTTATCTAATATAGTATTATATTCAATCATTGCATGAGGCATAGGTGTCTCATACTTATTAATAAAGTTAGAATATACTTCTTCTAAATATTTATTTCCTTTATAAAGTTTTTTTAAATTTTCTTTATCTTCTTTATATAGTCTTTGTGGATTAGTGTGATCAGGTAAATAGCAGGGTGAATACATAATTCTAATACCTAAACTATTTCTAAATCTTTCTAATTCAGGTAGGGTCCAAACACTGTATATATTAACAACACAATTAATATATATTTGTATATTTTCCCCAGCTGTTACAGTTTTTAAATTATTTAAAAAACTTAATCTACTAAAACCTGTTCTTGAGTATTCAACTGCGTCACCCCAACCATCACAACTTACCTCTAAGATAACATTTTTAAAATGGTTCCACAAGTCTAATAAATTAATTTTTTTATAGTCGAGTTTAGATAGATTAGTAGAGTATGCTATAGTAATCTTGTCTGCACAATTATTATCAATTAAAAAAGTTAATAATTCATAATTAGCTTGAGTTATTAAAGGTTCTCCTCCAGAAATATTTATTTGCTTTAAATCACCATTTAATATGTTTTCTTTTAAAAGATTTAATATATAGTGATTATCTTTAAAAGTATCTTTTATTACTTTAGTAGATTCTTGTTTAAAAATATAATGTTTTTTATTTTCAATTTCCCAAGTAGTAGAAAAAGAAGGATTACACATTCTACACTTAAAGTTACATACATTACTAAGACGTATATGCACATTAGTTATATTTTTTGTTTTAGGTATATTTGATTTTCTATGAGAGCGTAAACCTGTAGATTCATTATTCCAACACAACTCACAATTAGGATGTTGTTTACCTATTAATAATGCTTTTTTTAAATCTTTAAGAGGTTTTCCAGTTATATAACTTTCTAAACTGTTGCCCATAGGAAATCTATTAGAAGGCATAACACAACAAGGAGTGACGCTTCCGTCCTCCTCGATGTGCAATTCTGTCCAAGGTCGAGAACAAAAAGTCTTTTTAAGTTTTTGAGGCAGCTCTCGCAAATAAAGCGTCCAACTCTTTCTTAGTAGCTACTGGTATAGTTGATTTACGACTCTTAGTAATAGAAGCTACATCATCGTCATACTCAGCTTTTAGGGCTACTTGATCTCCCAGATGAGGGTTAAGAAACTCCTCACGTAGTCTTTTATATATATTTTTCCAGATAGGGCCATGAGGCTTACATCTAGTCATATTTATTCTATAGGCATAATATTGAACAGCGTGTGCCAGCTCATGCAATAGTACCATATTAAGTTTTTGATATTTGTCTTTAGTGTAAAAACCACCAATAGTAGGACTACTATCAAAAGATTTATATTCATACACACGAATCAAGCGTTCACCTGTATAGTTCTTACAGTAATGGTGCATAGCTATATTGATACCAGGACCGTCAGCATACATACCGCCACGAGAACTTCTACGTGAAGGACTAAAATCAAAACTGCGTTTAGCTAACACAAATTTAGGAAAAATCTGCTCATTAACAAACTTGATATACATATCCAACTCACTATTAGCATAGTGAATCCATTCTGCTTTTCTAAGTCTTTCCATTATCTACGTTTCCCTGTTGCTGGATCTGCTACTTCTTTAAGTGTTAAGGGTTGTAAATTACCTTTGTTATAAGCTAAGCCTAGAACAAAGTCGTTTTCTCCACTATAATTCTTCTTCTCTTGAACAATACCATTACCTACAGAATCAGAAGTGAGGTGTTTACCAATTGTAAATTTAGTTCGCGCTGGTCTGTATTTTGGTTTGTTCTTGAGTTGAGAAGGATGAACACCGTAGAGTTTTAGCCACTCATTATGAGCGACTAATCTCTCTGCTTTAGTGGTTTTTCTCATGCTAATTGCTTAAGTTTACCAGAGTTCCAAGCTGTAGAAGCAGGAATACGAATAAACCGTTTGTTAGTTTGATTCTTGTTAGGATTGGGGATAGTGACCATAACTTTTTTACCAGCACGATGCGCTTTAAGCTGGTTAAGAATACGGTCAGGTGAAGCAAGATATTCTTGACGAAGCTCTTTTAGAATAGAGCCATTCACAGTGCTGTGAATACCTTTTGAAGTTTGGCTTTTGCGTAGGCGTTTCTTTCCCATAGGTCTCTCCTTTTTGAATATATCTTAATATACAAAATAAAAGAGCTATAAGCAAGTTAATAGTTAATATGTTTAGTAGGATCTAAGGATTGTCGTTCAATCCAAGAAAGTATAAAAGCTCTTACAGAACTTATATTTGTAGTAAGATTAAACTTAGTTATTAATTTATTATATTCTTCTTCAAATATATAATAATCAGTATTTAAAAGATTTTCTATATTAACTACGTAATTAGCTTGTTGAATATACATAGGATGATTACGATTAACAGTATCTATTTGAGATTTAATAAAATCTTCTTCAAATATAGTTGAATATCTTTTATTTAAAAAAATATTAGAGGCATAACAGTAAATATAGTTTTTTTGAGGACAAGTACCTTTACATATTATATCAATGTCTCTGAGAGCATCATAGAAAAATATCTTTGAACAGCCATCTTTAATAAATTTATTTACATAAGGTACGATCATGCGAAAAGAGTGGTGAGACATACCATGTGCTGATTGTAAATAATAACTATCAGGTAATCCCATATCAGGATTTTCTCTTCTTAATGTTATAGGATTATTAGGAAACTGAATAGGATCAGTAATATCAGGATCATCATGATTTAACCAATCAGTAGTCCAATATACTTCTTTATGAGATTGTAATATTCTGGTTAGAGCACCGCCTGCTCCTCCTTGAAAATATATAATACCTATTAACTTTTTACTCATTACTATCTTTTACTTGATATTGAGTATTCAGTTCGTAGTTCTATAAAACTACTTAAAAAATCTTTACCCTCAAATAGCTGTTCACAATTAGGGCATTCAATTATATCTAGCGGTACAACTTTTCCTGATTGTATCCATATCTCACTTGGAGTATTACAAATAGGACAGTTAGTCTTTGCTCTGTAGACAAACATTTTTTAATTTTTTCTCATAAGCAGATATAGAGTGATCTCTTGCTCCGTCAAAAGGTTCACCTTTTTGCCAAGCACGCATTATACCTCTAAACTGATCTTTGATTCTTTGCCAAGTAGTCATCTTACGAGTATTACCATGATAATTTATATAACATAACTCACCGCAATGTCTATACATCATAAGAGCGAAAGGAACTTTAGTAACAATATCATTATTATTTACAAAACGATAATGTTTGATTCCATCTTTTATTAACTCTTTAACAAAATCTTTATTTCCTACTCTTGGCGATCCAAAAGTATAAAGTTCATGTGCATCTATTCTAGCAGCACATAAAGTAGCAAGTGCAGCACCGAGCGAGTGCCCGGTGCATACAACTTTTGTTGGTCCTTCTAAATTAATATCTTGAGTTTCAAGATAGTATTCAATATCTAAAAAGACTTTATCTAATGCTTCTACAAAACCATAGTGTACTAAACCTTTTTCTTTACTCGGTTTACGCCATGCTTTGAGATCTGCTAATACATCTGTTATTTGTGTAGGTTCAGTGCCTCGGAAACATATAACTAATTGATTGTCTTGTTGTGGAGGAATAATCATAACTTGAGTACCTCCTTTATCAATCCAATGAAAGTTATCATAACCCATCTGACTAAGTTTAATTTTAAGACCTTCTTTAGGTAGATATACCAGAGAAGAGAACCGTACCATTAAAGATGCATTTTCAAGCATTTACTTTTTCTTTTTCTTCATGATTGCTGCCTGCAATGCGGGTGGCAATTTCTTTTGGGCAGCAGATAGTTTTCCGCCTTTTGGCTTATCACCAGGTTTAGCTGGTTTATCCTTACCCTTCATCTTATCTTTTAAAAAAGCAGGCATTTTACCTTTAGCAGGTTTACCTTTAGCAGTTTTTTTCATTGGTTTTTTCATTAGTTTTTATTCCATATCTGCCAAAGAATAGCTAAAGCAGCTAAGCCTACTAATCCTTGGTCGCTAAAATTTGATAGCAGTGTTAGGATATTTCCAGTTACTGCTACATTAGGCCAAAATGGTATATTCATACCGCTAAATAGAATTTCAAGTACGATTCCTAATCCGATTAAGCTGACTCCTGCATGTGCAAGTCCTCCAGCCCAATCTTTAATTTTGTTTAATACTTCCATATTACTCTCCTTTTAGTCAGAATTTCGTTTAACTATCAAACTCAGTTAATGTTAGTGTACCATTACTGCCATCAACAGCAGTTATAATTGCTGGTGTAAGACCTGCTTCTGGTACATTAAAATATTCTACAGATCCTACAGGCATTAATAAGTTATTACGTGTAGCAGTACCGTCCATCGCTAAATGCACAGCATTTGTAATACATGCTACTCTAACTACCTTAGTAGTAGTAAGTATTGCGCTAACAGCAGTAGAATTATTATTTGTAGTAGTTTTTGATACAGAGTTTGCTAAGTTTAAATCAAAACAAGCAAATCCTCTTTCAAATAGTTTAGTCATTATTTTCTCCTCTTAGCCTTTGCTTTAGCAGTTTTACTAAGGTCTTTAAAATGAAATAAGTTTACAGAATTTTTACCCATTTTAGTTCCTGACATTAAAGTACCATCTGCATGTTTATGCATTTTACCTTTATACTCAGTACCATCTTTTTTATAGTGTGGGACGCCCTTCATTTACTCTTTCCTTTTTTCTTTTTTGCAAAAGTTTTTACATTTGTAGGTTTTCCTCCTGGATTACCTGCAGCTCTTTTTCTTTTTACAGCACTACGAATCTCAGAAGCGCTCATTCTATTTGCTGTAGCGCGAGGAACACATTTAGGATATTTACCTTTTTTTGCAGTCTTCCTACCACAAGGTTGAAAGCTACCATTCTTTTTTGGAGCACCAATATTGACCCAATCGCCTTTAGATCCTTTGCCAAACCATGCTGTTAAGCCACCTTTAGGTTTAGCCATTATCTGTATCCGCCACCGCGAGATTTATAAGTTCTCACTAACCATCCATTAGCATAAGCTGAAGGATAAACAGCAAATTTACGTTTTGCTTCAGCTTTCACACTTGCATATAATTTTGGATTAGTAGGTTTTGCACCTTTTTTCTTAGCCGGTTTTTTAGCCATTTTTTCTCCTCTTAGCTGTTATCTTTTTTTGTTGGTTTATAAATTTTCTATAAACATTTGCTGCAGAAACTTTGCCCATTTCCCGTGCTCTTTGTTCCATAGCTATTGCTGCTTGCGTTTTATGCGCATGACTCTTGCTAGAAGCCTTAATTTTAGAGACAGAAGCCACAGCGTCTTTAACTTTAGCAAAGCCCAGATTTTTAATAGTACCTTTAGGATTTTCATCTGTATACAAATCAGAATGCTTCTTTGAGTTAGCCTTCTGTCCTTTCTTTCTAGGAATACGCGGAGCCATTAATAACTCCTTATAACTTTTCCTCTGAAGGGAGTTTTATCAGCACACCAATCTTCAGGATGCATATTTCTGGGTCGTTTGCCAGAAGGTTTATTTACCATTCTACCCATAGGAGTATAGAATACGCACCAATCTTGTTTTGGTTTTTTTCTAACCGAAGAACTTATAGTTTTCCATATCATATCACCTTCTGATGATTTTGTTAATTTTCTGACTGCCATGTTTACTCCATAAAAAAAAATGAGGATACCTAAGTACCCTCATTATACGTTTTTAAAGATTTATGTCCAATCTAAATTTCGAGTGTTAAAGCTGAAAGCTCTGGAATATAGTCTTTTATATTTTTATTCCAAAGTTTATCTAAAGAATTATTATAGTTTATATAGTTATCATATAGTTTAGAATTATCTATATTATTAGATAAGGCAGCGTATAAATCTTTATTATAGAAATTTTTAGACTCATAATATTTTAGTATTTTATTTCTTTGATCCCTATTCAGTACTGAGATTTGTAAAAAATCTGGCTCAACTAAATAATTTAAATTAATTTTTATTCCCATTCTATCTGCATATTTATATATAGTAGGTAAATCATATACATTATAAATTTGTACAGTAACAGAAAAAAAGTTTATTAAATCTTTCATAGCTACTAAATTAGTATGAAATTTTTTAAAGTCAAATCCTTGTCGTATATACTCTCCTACTTTAAAACAACCATCAATACTTGCGTATATATCAAGATCTTTAAATTTAGACAGTTCTTGTATAAAATCTATACGTTTATATTTTGTTACAGATAAATTAGTAGTTATTACTAAAGATATATTATCATATAAATTATATTTATTAACTTGCTCTAAGAAATATAAAAATCCAGGACTTATAAAAGGTTCTCCACCAAGTAAGTTAACTAATAGTTTTTCTTTTTTGCACTGATCTATAATCCAATCAATACTGGCATAATCATCTTTATGTTTTATAAATTTGTGTTTTTTTCTATTATACCTATCTCCAAATAAAATTTTAGTAGCAGAAATATCTGATCCCCACGCACTACTATCTACAGGATTACACATACGGCATTTAAAATTACATTTATTAGTTATAGCTAAAGAAACTCTCTGTAACTTGCTACCTTTAGTAGTTTGTGACTGACGTACAGAAGTCATACCTGCTTTTTCAGTGTCCCAACAGTATCTACAAGACTCAGGTTTATTACCTTTTAAAAACTCTTTTTTCAAAGTTTTAAGTTCTTTAGATTTTAAATAATCTGTCACATCAGTACTGTTATATAACTCTGTATTTATACAGCAAGGACCAGTAGTATCATGAGCAATATAAACTTCTGTCCAAGGTAAAGGACAGAAGTTTTTCATATCTATTTTACTACTCATTTAATCCTAATACTAGATATTGTTTCTCCAGCAAATTCTTCTTCTTTCTTAATAAAGTCATAAAATCCTTTAACTGCTATCTCTTTATGCTTTGCCTCAATATCAAAATCTGCATATTGTAACATAGGAACATGAGCAGCCATCAATTCTTCATCCCAAAACTCTCCTACATGAGCATTAGGTTTCATCCAATGAGATTGATCTTCTGGTGGGAACGACTGAGACACGTGGAATAATGGGCGTAAACCTCTCCAACTTTTAACGGCTTCCCTAAAATATTCGTGAGTATGGGTGATGTGCTCAACGTCCCTGACTTTTCTGTTGACATATTTACCGTCAAGTTTGACTCGTTCTGTTTCGACCATTCTGTGACAGGCGTAGTGATGCGTGTCGAGAGTGCATCGTATAGGTATTCTCTGCGCAAGCTCAAGTGTGTGTTTGATGTCATAGCCGTTTGGTTTATCTTCATTCTCGACTGAGAGACATCCTTGGGCGTATTCAGATAAGTAGGGGAAGTTAGTCGCAAACCTGGAAATACCATCTTCGTGTTTTCCTCCGTATAGTCCTTGTAAGTGTATATTCATAGAGAACTCCTCAGCAGGGATTCCCATATACTGTCCATATAGTGCATGATACTCTAAATCTTCAATAGATTTTTTTACGACTTCAGCTTTATTACTAGCAAGCACAGTATACTGAGCAGGGTGAACACTAAGACGTATACTGTGCTTTCTTGCTGCTCGTCCAGTCTCTGCCAGAATTTCTTTAATCTCATCACGAATCTCATCATACCACGGCGCAGTGAAATCCAAAGTATAGCAAGGCAGAAGCTCGGAAGATATACGGAATGCCCGCAGATTCTTAGGTTGTGTCGGAAAGTATGTAGAGATAATATCAAGTAATTTTTTACAGTTTGATATGGCTTTACTTTGTACACGTTCTTTACCGCCTTCCTTCAAAGCATATGTCTTAGTTGTAGTACCTAAATTGTATCGTTTTACTAATGCCTTATCATGAAATTGACAGCATTGAGCAATACGCCAGTCGTCTTGTGTTTGATTGTAGTATTCCATATAACCTCCATAGTTTCTACTACTATACATAAAAAATAAGGAAGTTGCAATTACAATATAGCTTTTAATAAGCCTCGTTGTATATCGTAGTCAGTTAACTTAGTCTGAGATATAAAATCTTCAAATGATTCAACCCGTTTAAGATCTTTATAATATCTATTTGTAATTAGTAAACAAGCTATGGTAGGTATTTTTAATAGTAATGCAGCTTGTATTCTAGTATTACCAAGTAGACATTCAAGATCAGTGCCTTTATCTATCAAAATAATGGGATACTTAATACCAGATTCTATTATTCTATTCATCATTCTATATAAGTGAGGTACATCCAAATTACGATTAAGTATATTAACTTTTAATTTTGATACAGGCATATCAACATAATATACTGGCATACATACTACTTACCTTTAGTATACGCTTGAGCACCAAAAAATGCAGCTACTAAGGCAGAGATTGCTACAAAATAAGTCGGAGCAATATCACTAAGTAAATTAGCAGCAGTATCAAGAGTAAGCCATGAAGCTCCTACAATACCTACAGGATATAAAAGCATACCCCAAAGTGCAAACCATGCCATATTACGAATCTGATCTTCTTTTTTATCTTCATTCTCAAACTTAGCTATATTATGTTCAAACTCTGCTATTTCTTTAGCTCTTGCCATCTCTTCAT
>Ga0222716_10003731_pt1 | contig 12113 bp, 5 predicted proteins | sample C33_13DmetaG_FD_165044 | JGI IMG/M metagenome (GOLD analysis project Ga0222716, IMG submission 165044) | Estuarine water microbial communities from San Francisco Bay, California, United States - C33_13D | ecosystem: Environmental > Aquatic > Marine > Unclassified | place: USA: California... | reverse complement strand
AACGCCACCAGCCGTAAGCTTCCGCACCTGTAAGCTGGAGGACTTCCAGCCTAGTAAGGACGCAGGCGACGCTACATGGTCACCTGACGAACCGCGCGTGTCGCCCAGTCGCCAGCAAGCCACCGCCGATACACCTGGTCACTATGTTAGATATATATGTACCCTGTCCGAGTGCTGAGTTTTCGGTCTTACTGTTTTCTAGTTAAGCCTAGTTTGCCGGTGTGGCATGTTTGATGGCTGTGTGTACCTTCGTCGGACTTTGGTACTCGATGGCAGGTTAGAAGCCTGAGCGGCTTCCGAGTTTTGCCCTCCTTAAATGGTTCCCGTGGGATTCATTCAAGGCTTAGATTAGCCGCATTAGATTCCACTGTTCGCTAGTGGCGTCACTCAACGGTTCAACGGTTGGTGACCTTTTCCTGCATTGGTTGTATTGCTGGATTGGTGCGAACTATGTCGGTTGCTCAGAATCCGTCGGGATGCCTGAGATTGCCCACAGATGCGGCTTAACAAATAAGCCCCGCTACTGCCAACGGTTTGCTGTCACCCTAGTATTTAGACTGAACCGAAAGCCCTAGCGGGGCAACAAATAAAGTTTAAACACCATCAGCAACAGCAACTACATCTTACCAAATAATGGTTTCGAGTCAATGGATTGTTGTTCCCGAACTAGTTAATTCGGATAATTCGGTTCGTTCGCACTGTTGAAAATCTTGTTAACCAAAACAGCCCCGTCACAATGGAGGTAATGACGAGGCTGCCCAGAAAGGCAGATAGGGTTCTCTGTGAAATTGCGACCAGGCAATAACAAGGCATGCCCTATCTGTCGTTATTATATAACATAGGTTTGAATCCTTTCGGCAACTCAAACTCCTTCAAATTGACGAAAGTAGTGACGGAAAGAGTATCGTGCCTAAAAGAAATTCTGTTCGTGCTAGAACTCCTGCTGAAAAATACAGAGATGACGTATTGCTTGGTTATCCTGAGTGGCCTACTTGGTCACGCAAGCTACGACGTATCTTTGTGTCGTTACCTTCCTACGGCGCTGGTGAAGAAGCGTTAGAGGCTATGTGTGACGATTTTGATTGGGAGTTTCAAGCCACCAAGAATCTTGTCGATAAAAGTATTTCTTTCAAAGAAGCTGTAAACGAATTTGTTGATAACAACTACGAATATCGAATCGCCACATATTTCAGCAAAAACAAAGTCCCACTGTCATTCCAAGTAAAATGGTCGGCACTTCAACGGGTCTACATGATGGAATCTGGTATAACCTCATTCATCAAAGCAGAAACTGGCAAGGTATCAGCAGCAGAAAATAAACTGATCGAAAAATCTGGGCTGCTCGAAATAGAACCTATGGTCAACCTTCCACAAGAAAAAACACCCAAAACTAATACTCCAAGTAACACCATCGACATGAGCGGCGAATCTAGCCTGTTTGAACTAGAAGACATACTCAACAAGTCATCACGCATCAAATTGGATACGAACGGCGCACTGGTAGAGGCTGAACTGTACTCACAGAACTTAAAAGACAGTAAGCGCAGCGACTAAGAGCATAGCGACATGCCATACAAGTACACACCGTCACCCTGGCAACGCAAATTCCACGAATCCGAATCACGTATCAAAGTCGTATGGGCTGGGCGGCGCGCCGGTAAGGGCAGGGCTGTACTCACAGAACTTATGCGGGCTATCACCGCAGCATCTAAAACTCCGTTCTTAGCATCAAAAGAAATGGCTGATGCTGCTGGCATATCTGTCGGAACAGACCTCACGCACACACTAGAACCATCTATCCACGTTTGGGTAGTCGCTCCTAACTTTGCACAGTCTCGTCAAGCATGGAACGAACTAAAACAGTTCATGCCTAAAGAACTTGTTGTAAGACGTAAACAGTCTCAAGGCGGCGGTAGAGGCGACGGATGGAGAGAAGACGAACGATCTGTGTGGCTCAACCTAAAATCACCTGATATTGCACGACGAGAGTGCTACATCGAAATAAAATCAGCCGATGACCCTGAGTCACTTCAGACCGCCGGACCTGACTTTATCTGGGTAACAGAAGCACAAGACATCAAAGAAGCTGCTTGGAACAAACTTCGACCAATGTTGAACTCCTCTGGAAGACTCGGAAGAGGATGTATCGAAGGTATCCCACCATTCGGACGAAGCCATTGGTTTTCAAAACTGTTCAACTGGGCTAAAGAAAACAAATCAGAAGACTACGAAGCATTTAGAGCGTCTACCTTCGACAACGTGTTCTTGTCAGAAAAACAAAAGCAAGCGATCAATGACGAAAAAGAAACCATGCCAGAAGCCGTATGGGAACGAATGTACCTTGCTAAACAACCAGACGGCGGTGGAGGCTTCTTCCGACCAAGCAAGATAGAACTAGCAGCCTCATCACAAGAAATGCTGTTTCCAGACCAAAGCCAACGCTACGTTGCTGGCCTTGACCTCGGTAAAAAACAAGACTACACAGTTCTAATAATTAAAAACGCTAGAACAAGAGAATCAGTTTACGCACTCGAAATGAACGGAAACGATTGGGTTAGCCAAATACAAACTATCTCCAAAGAAATCGAAAGATGGAACATTGGAGATGTTAGAGTAGACTCAACCGGACTTGGTGATGTCGTATTTGATCACCTGCTAAACACCGGCATGCCCGTTACAGCATTCAAATTTAGCGCACAAAGCAAATACCAACTATTTCAAAACTACTACATAGCACTTGAGAACGAAACCGTCCGTTTCCCAGCCTCTTGGTCAACACTTGTAAAGCAACTTGAAGACATAAGTATTCGTCCTGGCGGTGGGGGGAGTTACGTTTTTTACAATGAAACTAACGAACATGATGACTGGGTTGACGCAGAACTGTTAGCATTGATGTCGTGTGACCCGCCAGGGTACGAAGGAGAAAACTTTGAGTTTCTTCGCCCGATTAGACGAATGAACCCGTTGCGTCCAGAGCCAGCGTATCGTCCATCAAGGTTTATGCAAGCATATAGAGCGCAAAAATCTAAAGCTAAAATGCAACAACACGAAGAATTGAATCCTGAACTTGTAGAGAGCAAATAAATGGTTTTAGATTTTGGGAATGAAATACCTGAAATTATCCAAGTAGAAGCATCTAATCCGTTAGATGAGCCTGAACTATCGCTTCATTGGATTTCTGAAAAATCTGAAACTGGTAACGAACTATTTCGTAAGTTCAAAGACCAAGCAAAAGTCCTTGATGATTTTTTTCTAAACGACTTTGACTTTAGTGTTCCTGAAAACGGAACAATGATTCGATTAGGAACAGCGCAATCTGTAATCAACACGCTTGTTTCTCACGTTAGTCCACAGTTCTTAGATATATCAGTTCCACCACCAGGTCCTAGAGGACAGGCTCGTGCCGAAAGCATGGAGAAGTTCCTCACTGGCGCGCACCACATGATTGAGCATCGCTCTCCTGTGTACCGAGAACTCACTAAACATGCAGGGCTATACGGAGTTGCATGGGAAAAGGTTGAGTTTATTGCCAATGAGTGGAGCGACTTTCCAGAACCTCCCCCTCATTCAGAAGATGTGCCTTCTAGTTATCGAGAACAAGTAGAAGAAGTTCTTGAAAAGCGATCAATTAGTTGGCCAATAAAATCTGTTGCAGTTAACCCGCAAAACCTAATTTGGGACATGAACAACGGAACTCAGCCACGCTGGGTTATTTATGAATACCAAGTCGATGCTGAATGGGTACAGGCTCACTTTCCAAGCTGGGGCAAATATACAAAAGGGTTTGTCAACTTTCAGGAAATCTGGACTCACTCTCAAGTTGCATATGTAGCTGATAAAGAATGGGTTATGGAGCCACGCCGACACGGATACGGACGGCTACCGTGGGTTATGTACTGGCCTCAAATGGGCTTGGATACCGGAAACTCAGAACCAGACAAGCTATACATGGGTTTGCTAAACGGGTCTATGGAAATGATTCGGGCGCAAAGCCAGCTGGCATCTCATTACATCGACATTGTAGGCAAATCAGCGTGGCCTACGCTTGAGTTCACTGGACCTCCAGGTATTACTGAAGAAGTTCAAGCAGCATGGGATGACACTCCTGGCGCGAAGAACATTAAGCCGCCACAAGTTCAGGTTGGTGTAGGAGAAACTCCACGACCACCTTCTGAAATTGGAGTTGCAAAGCAGTTCCTTGACGAAGCAATTGAGGCTAATACCGTCCCTGCTGTAGCCAGAGGGCAACGTCCTACCGGCGCAGCCTCTGGGTATCACACCGCTGTTCTTGCGGGTATCGCTTCGTTGAACTTTGGCGCAGTAAAAGATGCGATGGAACGTGGCTTGCAGGATAAAGGCGAGATTATTCTTCGCATTGTTGAGTTAGTAGTTGACGATAAAGTTACTGTATTCGGCAAAACTGAAGCGGGAGTCCTTGATGCTGTTGTAAAACCTTCAGACATCAAAGGTCACTACGTCAACATTGTCCGAATAAACTCTGTTAGCCCTGAAGAACAAGAACGCAGACTGAACCTTTGGGCAAACCTTTGGCGTTCAGGATACGTTGATCTTGATACAGCACTACGCAAGGGCGGCGTAAGTAACCCGCTTGAAGTGCGCGCTAAGATACTGGAAGAAGAGTTCCTCAAATCTCCTGGTATTCAAGAGCAATTGCAGATGGCAGCAGCTTCTCGTATTCCTACAATTCAAAACATTCTTGATGCTGCTAATCAAAGTGCAGGACCAGAAATTCCTACACCTGAACAAACAGCGCAGAATATTATGAATACTCAAGGTGCTATGCAACTGCCTAACGCTGGCAACTTCCAGCAAGGCAACCAAGCAGGGACTAACCCTCAAGCACCAGGAACAGGGATTCCTACAACTACAAGACCTGTAATGCCAGGTTCTATAGACGAGATGCGCCAAACGGCAGCAGCAGTATCAGGGCCACGATCAGGTAATGTTAGAGTGCCTGGCGCAGATATTTCACCAGGGGCTAGAGGGTAGTTATGGCTAAAAGATCACACCCGTTAGAAATGGCTTTTTTAGGTTTTGATGACTCTGCAAAGCGTTATCTAAAACAAGTCGAAAACAGTTTCAAAGGTATGGAAGAAATACCTCAAGTAAAGCAACCCAAGAAGCGCACTAAGAGAAACGTATACGCGCTAACTCCGTTTGGAAAAGTCTAATGGCAACGTACCTTATTCAAATCCCTGCTAACTATAGAGCGCGTGTCGGTGGCAACTCTTCAGTATCTGTTGACGCATCTTCACCGCAAGAAGCTAAAACTCAAGTTGTTCAAACTGGTATTCCTGCTGCTCTTATAGGAACCCCTACTGAAATTACAGGAAATATTACATCTGGCTCTCTGCCGCCTAATGTTTCTCAATACATGCTTCCTTCTTCCGGTCCTGACCGAAGTTCTGTATTAAGGCCTGACAGAATAATTGGTGCAAATCAATATACAAATCAACCAGTGGAGGAACTTCAGTTTTATCCTGATGGTTCGCCAAAATCAAAAGGACAATTTATCCCGCCTAGGCGGGATGCTTCAGGACGGATAATACTTGGTGGTACGGAGCAATCAAGTGGCAACCCGTTTGCTCCTAATATAAACCTTCAACCAACAATGGCAGAAATTCAAGCTGCCTTGCCTTACCAATTAGGAACTCCAAGTTCTCCGTTCTATCAGCCTCCAAGCTATCAGCGAATGACAACAGAGGATTTTAATCGAATTAGGGCTAATGCAAACCAGCCATTATTTGATGAGGGGTCTTTCTTAGGCGGAGCATTTAATACGGGAGGTAGTCTGCCTGGACAAGTTGCAGGAATAACATCTGGTCCTACAACTGGACTTGGCCCATCATACGACCTAACCGGAGGGTCTTTTGCCACAGACGCTGATGAAATAGCGCGTATGGCAGCAGATGCAAGAAAACAATTAGCAGATAGAAGAGCAGCAGAATTAGCTAGTGCTACTTCTGTTACAGACCCAGGAGTTTTAGGTTCTTCTACAAGCACAGAACCTTTAGAAGATATTGACGCTCTTGAAGCAGAAAATTTTGCTCGTCAAGAAAGAGAACGATTAGCTAAAATCCGAAGAGAAGCCGCCGCTGCCGCCGCCGCTGCCGATGATAATGGCGATGGCGATAAACCTGATGGTCCAGTAGATATGCCAGCAAATCTTCCTCCGTTTTGGCAGGAAAAATACGGCGAATATTTAGGTTTACCAGCTGGGCAGCAGCAAGCAATTCTTGATAATCAGTTACAAAACTATATTGAGTTAAATGAATGGCAAATTAGCACAGGTGGTAGCACCGGAGAAGTAGGCGGTGGAGGGTCAGGTGCTGCTGGAGCAGACCTAACACTTGAAGAACTTGAAGCACTTGCCGCAGGTGAAACAACCGTAAACAATGATGGTTCGTTTACTTTTCAGCCAGGAGCGTTTACAGGGATTCCTCAGCCAATGTACTTTGAAGGCTTTCCTGTAACTGGCCTTCAAGACATGCTGAATATCTTCTACTCTGACCCAACTAAGTTCATTGTAGACCAGCCCGTTATCGGAACGATTCGCATAGACGAAGAAACCGGATTGCCAGTAGAAGGGATTATAGGTTCTCAGCAGTCGTTGTCTCCTGCGGCTCAGGCTGCTCTTCAGGCATTTAGCACTCAGCGTGGAGCAGAGTCGGCTGATGTTGCATCAAGGTTCGGGACTTCTACTCCGTTCGGTGTAATTGCCGGAATGGGCGGTCAAACAGCAGCAGCAGATGCATTAGGTCTTGCAGAGTTGCAGGCAAGAGCAGGTGTAACCAATCCGTATGCTGCTCTAGGCATAGGTGAAACTATTGGAGATATTGGCACAATATTGCGTGGTGGACTTTCTGCACAGGAGCAATCTGACCTTGCAGGATTACAAGCTCGTGGTGGCCTATCTGCACAACAACGCCTTGCAGAACAGCGGCTTGGAATACTTCCGTCACTCTTTCAGGCAACTCCACAGGCATTAGGTGGGTTGTCACGAGTTCTAGGTGGTGAAGAAGCACTGAGGGGTGCGCTTAGTCCGTTCTTTAGTGGTGTACCTGCAGGGCAAAACGATGCTCAGCAAGCCGCTCCACAACAGAATATTTCAGACTCTCCATTTGCAGGGAAGCGAATAAACATGAATATCGCTGGTCCTCCCGTTACACAGCAACCTACTCCTAGTTTTAGATCTACGCTTGCGGACTATCAAGGTGCTGGTATGTTTGAGCAAGGTGGAATACAAGCAGAAGCAGGAATGGCAGGACAGGAACTACCTAAGTTCTTAGGTGAAGCCTCACCACTGGGTACGTCTACAGTTCGTGGCGGTCTTGGAGCAACAACAACAGGACGATTTACTTACTAATATGGTTAGCCCTTTTTCAAGCAATCCATTTGAACGTCAGACTCAAAGTTTTCTTGACAGGCTTCGTGCTGATGAAGAACGTCAACGGCGTGAAATAGCTGCTCGTGCGGAACAGCGCGCAAAGAACTTGCAACTTGCAAGGAAGCTTCAGGCTGAACGACAACAGTCTCAACTTGCGACTACGGCACTCAAGTCATTCATAGAAGATCCGTTGACTCGTACTGTTCAGCCAGGGTCAGGATTTGAATTAACCCCAACTACTCCAGTTACAGAGCAGCCTCCTGTTGAACAGCCAGAAGAGCGTTTTGAGTTTGGCTCATTTCCTGGTTCCGGTGTTTTAGAAAATGTTGCAAAAAGTACTTTAGATGTTATTGAACCTGCAATAAACACAGCAACTGGAGTTCTAGCCAGAGGGATTATTGGCGATCAAGAATTTGATAAGCAACTTCGTAAGGTAATGGAAGAGCGCGAAGCGGCTGGTAAGCCTGGAGGAATTCGTGAGTTTCTTGCTGCTGGTACTGAAGCATCACGCAGGGCTAACCCGTTGCAACGTGGTGCTGAAATAGGTGCGTCTAGTGGATTTACTCCTCTTGCAGCACTAACTCCAGGCGATTTGTTTGGAGTTGAAAAGCAATTTCAAGAACTGCGTAAGAAATATTACGAAGAAGAAACAGGCGAATCGTGGGACGATATTGTCATCACGAATATGAACGCTGACATACGTGCAACACGGCGCGCATATCAAGAAATCGACCTGCCTAAATATGTAAAAGGCACTTTAGAGGTTATCTTCGACCCACTGAACGCAATTCCTTATATCGGCTTAGTTAACGATATAAAGACTGCAAGTAAATTAGCAAGGGCAACTGCGGTTGGTGGAACAAGGCTAACAGTCGCAGGTGCAACAACACTTCCTAAAGCTATTATGGGCGACCCGTTGTTAGGTCGAGGTGCTGTTGATTTAACCACAGAATCTAAAATTATTAGAGACATGCGGCCATCTGCAATAACATCAGCTGTTCAGAACCTGAAGGACAGAATCAACTTTGCAAAAGAACCACTGGCAGAGACATTTGACTACGATGTAGCAGTAGCTGCATATGAGCGTCGAAAGATTTTGTTTGATGACGCTGAATTTAAACAACTCGCTAAAACTCTTAAAGACAGAGACAGTTCTTTAAATTTTGCAGATCCTAACAGAGATATCGTAAATGCTATTGAAACTAAGTTTGCTGTTGACCCATCAATAAGACCTGTTGCAACCACTCCTGCTTTTACACTAGACGCTTTTAATGACATTGCTGTTTCTTGGTTAGATTTAGGGGGGGCAACAGTTGTAAACAATCCAGGTGCATACAGCAGCATTATTACGCCATACAAGTTAGATTGGGCTGTCAATAAAACGGCTAAATATTACGATAAATCTGCTTTAAACAAACTTGTTACTGTGTCAGACGCAATGTTTGGAGATGCTGGTCAAGCGGCCACTGTAATCCGAACTCAACAGGCTTCTAGGGTTCAAGGGTGGGTTAGGGACTCTCTCAACTACATGGATAAAGTTGACCCCTCCCCTCTTACTGCAAGTCTAAAAGGCGTTGTCAACAAGATTAGCCCTCGCTTGCTTACTAATATGAAGCAAGCTGATCTTGGTGCTGAACATTCTAAATATGCTTTAAATAGTGCGACTGCTGGTGCTAACGCAGAAACCACAGCGCAACTTGTTATAGGTAACAGTGGTGTTTCAAGTACCGTATTCGGAAAAATTTACCAAGATACTTTTGGATACAGCCCAATAAGTGCTAGTGGAATTATTGAAGTAGGTAAAACATCTGGTAATGCGATCAAAAAACGTCTGAGCAAAAGATATAAAGACGCATCAAAGCGTGTGGGCGCAGGTGTCGATAATGTTCTTACTTCACCTGAAGTAGCACCAAACAAGTTTCACGAAACAGATATTGTAAATGCTGTTGTAGATACGATTGCAATACAAAACTCACAGAACCTAGCCTCGAATATTTACATAGGAATCCATAAGGCTTTCAGGTACAAAGGTAGTGAGTTCTGGAATTTCGCTGAAAATATGCCTACAAGACAGGGGCATTACTTAATTGAGCGAGCAAAAGCCTATACCGAACTAGCAAAAATGCTAGATGAATCAGGTATAGCAATAAAAACTGCTAGCGGTAAAACTCTTACTGGCATGGAACGTATCCAGCACTTGCTTGATGAGGGAGCGTTTGTATCAAGGTTTGTTGCTAGTGCTGAAAACTCACCAGCAAGGGATTCTCTTAAGGCTTACTTTACTAAAGCACGAACTCTTACAGACCCTGATGTGTTGCTAGAAAAAGTAACTAAAGGTGACATTGCTTACGCAAGTCCTGAAGACGTACTAAAACACTACACGAGGCAAGCCTATAACACCGTTGTAGATAAAGCGTTCAATGTCAGACTTGCAAAACTGTTCAAACAAAACCCTGAGTTTGCCAAGCGTTTTGGAATAACAAAAGTTTACAAGACGCAAGAAGCTGAAGGCATACAGATCATATCTGATAAAAATGTGCCTGCAATGAGGTTGAAATTAGCAAATAGCGAACCGTTAAATCCTACTAATGTAAATACTTTGTTTGAAAGCCTAGTATTCAAAGATCAAAAATCAGCATCTAGGTTTGCCAGCCAGTTTGACGTTCTTATTGATGACCCAAGCAACACCTACTGGGCTAATTTTAAAGCAAGACTTAGCCGTGGAGGACTTCTTAAAGGGGCTGAAGATGTAGGCCGAGTCCTTCGTATGGCTGGTACTGGCATCGACATGGGCTTGCTTGCTATTTACGGAACAATTATTTTTGGCAAGTCGAACGTAGATATTCTTCGTGGTATAGCAACGAAAAACGACAAACTTATTACGCAAGGTAAGGACTTAAATAAAGCCCTTGCTAATGCAACAGTGGATAGTTTTCTTGCCTTGTTTAGCCCAGACAATATCAGGGCAAAGATATACAAAGATCGAGGGCTGCTTGAAAAAGCGTCACGAGCAAATCTAACTCTTAGCAAGTCAAGTATTGAACAGTTTGAGGCTCTTAGCGTAAACGGTCCTGTTACAAAGTTTTTAGCAGCAGGGCCTGAATCTGCTCTTAGAGACATTAAAATATACAAAGATTCATCACAATGGGTTCGCAAGAACTTATTCGACCGTTTTGAAAATGGCTGGTCTACATTCATAGACTCAGTAAAGTTAGATTCATTTGACGCTCTAACAAAGAACTTAGACGAAGTAGCAGATGCTGAAGAAATTGCACAGATAGCAGACTTTATCAACAAAGGAACAGGAACTTTAAGTTCTGAAGCTGCTGGTATTTCAAAACTTCAACGCCAAATTGAAACAGCGTTTATGTTCTTCTCTCCAAGAATGACTCGTTCGATCATTGCATTACTAAGTGACGCAACGACTAGAGGCGGCACACAAGGGCAACTGGCACGAGAAGGTGCGCTGGGTGCTTGGATGTCCTTGCAAGCGTACACATGGGGCGTAGGGCAGCTTCTAGGGCAGGATGTAAACCTAGACCCAAGTGAGCCTCACTACTTGCAGGTCAAAATAGGCAATTCCTGGGTAGGTCCGTCAGGGCAGATAATCTCTGTGCCTCGCGCACTTTACCGAACAGCAGCAGGCCCAGATGACGCTGCTGCTTTATATAACGACTTGAATAGCGACGGTGGTTATAAGGATGCAACTTGGTTCAGGTTGATTCGCGAAAGAGCCTTAGCTGCTCCGACAGGTTCAATGGTTGCAAACGCTATAACTAACCAAGATTATTACGGTCAGCCTTACGAAGGTTTCTTCGATTTTGCTGAAGCTGAGTCTAAGAACTTGCTTCCGTTCTGGTTGCAAGATGTAGTTGCTGGCGACCCTTATTCGACAGATGCGTTTGCTACAGCAGCAGCTTTTGGTGGCTTGCGAACTAGAGCCTTAACTTCATACGAACGTAGAAGGTTGCTTCTTGACGAAGCTGCTGTGGAGAAGTTCAAAGGTGTTGACGGATTCAAAGACCTAAGCCCTATTCAAGTAAAACAACTCTATGCTGACTTAGATTCTGAAGAATCAACAGTATCGGTGTCTGATAACTACAAGGCTGTGAACGCTGTCATTGAAGATCAGCGCAGGAAGAATGGCGCAGAGCCAACAAATGTTGATGAGTATTATGCTGAACGTAAGAGTCTTCGTAATGAAAAAGAGGCATCAATACAAAAACTAGCATTGGATTACGAAACTAATCCAGACATAAAACCTGCTGATTTTAGAAAACTTAGAAAACAAATTAATGCTGAGTTTGCGCCGAGGTATAAAGTTTTGCACGACGAGCAAGGCAAATACGCTGATGCTCACGCTTATATAAAACGTCGTGATTCACTTGATGAGACAGAACACCTAGAAGAAGTTTGGATTGATGCTTATAAAACCCAAGTGCTTTTTAATCCAGAGTTTGAAAAACAAAACGCTGCTGGCATAGATTATCACGACTTCGACGGGCAAGATGATGCTACAAGGCAGTTTGTTGCAGATTACGGGGAAACCGCCCTAAAGGTTGCACGTGAATACTACGATAGTGGTTCAGATACTCACCCTATTACAAAAGAAGAAGTTGCAATGCGTGAGACTTTTAGGTGGTATTGGGCAGTTCCAAAATCTGTGGCTCTTGAAGCGGCTTCTATTAAGTACGGAATAAGTATT
>Ga0222716_10003730_pt1 | contig 12115 bp, 6 predicted proteins | sample C33_13DmetaG_FD_165044 | JGI IMG/M metagenome (GOLD analysis project Ga0222716, IMG submission 165044) | Estuarine water microbial communities from San Francisco Bay, California, United States - C33_13D | ecosystem: Environmental > Aquatic > Marine > Unclassified | place: USA: California... | reverse complement strand
AGAAGGAAACGATGACCTCTTAACCTAAGATGTCTTCGCTCAACACAATGGCAGTAAATCCCGATAGAGCTAACGAGATTCTTGCCGACTTCCATCAAAGAGTAGACGGCATCGTCCGAAAGAGTGGACTAGACCATCATGGTAAGAGCAGTGCGCTTGCTAGCCTCGAAGCTATCAAGCAAGATTATGTCAATACGGTAATGACAACTCTCACGCTCCCACCAACTACCGAAGGCGAACTTATGGCTGAAATGAATGTGGCCCTCGTCCAAATTGAGCGCCTCGCCAAGCAAATGTCCCAACAGGAAGCCACCGCCATTGCGGCAATTGGTGCCGCAGTCAACGCCCCGTCCCCAGCAGACTCCTCTATGTGGAACGGCGTCATCATGGACGCAGCTGGGCGCATTGAGAAAATCTGCACCATGTACGCAGACCAAATCAACAACATGCCCAAGGCACTGCGAGCAAGAATTGACGATGACTTCGCTAAGGTTCTTGACTCCATCAACAACAACTTCAACCGCGACCCATCACCCGGCAACGCAAACATTGTCGCTGCTCAGGTAAAGAACTCTCTGGACGCAATCGAAAAAGATTTGGAAGCAGCGGCAAACGCCGTCATGAAAGCCAGCATCGAAGCCATCGTCCAAGGGAAGATGACCAACCTTCAAGCAACGGAGATTTCTCTTCAGTCTACTGAGTCTGGTATGACCAAAGCACAAATCGACGCATACCGGATGATTGTCAAGGAAACCCGTCAACTCATCCTTGACCTCGGTAAGTCCAACTACCTTGTTTACGACAAGGTGATTCGCAACCAAAAGCTCGCCAACATTGACCATAAGATGTCGGTGTTGGAAACCATCCGAGTTAACTCCAGCGGTGTTGCTCAGTCTCTTTCTGGTTACTTCGGTAACACGAGAAAGCGACCCACTCATGCCAGACCAAGCATTAACGGAATTGGTACGACTCTTGGTCACAACACCTCTCATATCAGCGGAGGAGCCAAGAACTTCCGAAAGGGTATTCCTCCCGGCTTCGCTGGCTTCGCAGGCAAGATGACGAAGGCAGACATCACAAACAAACACGCTCCTGGTACGGCTCAGTCTCACATTGACGCAATGCATCACTACATGGAAAGCGGCATGTCCTTTGACGAAGCACACAACAAAGCCAACCGAGAAGGCTACACCCCTGAGTCCCACGACAAAAACTTCGGAGGTGGTCGTTACCCTTTTCGGTGAGCGGACTCGGCTCCGCGACTGAAGGCCCTAACATGAGAGCAGGAGATGTCGAAGAAGAGTACATCTTCCCAGTCCTCACCGGATGGAAGCGAGCAGGTGCAATCACAGGAATAGGTTTAACAGGACTAACTATACTAGGAGCATTAGGAGTAGTAGGATATCGCAAAGTAAGAGGTGCATGACATGGCTAAAATCGTATTCAATAACCCACACGGTCGACCTGTAGAGGTTGACGAAGCAGATACTACTGTTGTGGCTGACGGCCCCAACGGAAGAGTCGTGGCAGCAAAAGACCCAATGACGGGCGCTACCATGATGAGAAACCTTTCAACCGAAACCTATGTCCCTAGTGACATGCCCTCGGAAGAAGAAGAGCAAATGATGTACGACGATGCTATGAACAGCATCGAAGACATCGAACCAAACCCGCCACGCAGGCCCCTCTTCAACTGGAAGAACCTGCGACTCCAGCAAGCCATCTCTGGTGAAGCCGCTTCTGGCGCACGCCGCGCAGGTCGAGCAGGTGAAGCCACCTTTGGTGCAGCAATCAGAGTCATGTCAGAGCGCCTCCCCGCCAACCAGTCCATTCGCGACTCTCCTCAAATCATGATGCTGGCGACTGTTGAGGACTGGGTGACTTATGTTGAGCGAATGGCCGAGAGTCCAATCGACATGGGTGCAGAGTTCTCTGCAAGTGTTAGCCCGTCCCAGCGTATCGCCGTCACCAAGTTCGTTGCTGAGTGGGAACAAGATGTGGGACACAGAAACCTCCTGCAAAAAGCACTCCCAGGCATGCAGCCAAGTGACTTGGTGGCTCGCGGTGAGTTGGTTTACTCGCTGATGACCAACCGAGGACCCAATCCTATGAGAGCAAGAGGCTACGGCTCGTTCAAGTTTGACAAGATGTTCCGACTTGCCTACGACATTATCTCCACCATGCCTATCAACTTCTACAACTCATATACCCTATTCAATCTACCAGCACTCGAAGGCGAAGCGGCATTTAGAGAAGCAGTTGACCGATATGTCCCACTCGACCTCTCTGAAGTTGGTATGGCGATTCAGATGCAACAGAAGCTTGCCGAGTACGGCCCAGGCTACGCTCAAATCGCTGTCGCTGACCCAAGTATGTCCAACGAAACTTACCGACTCATGCAACAGGTTGTCAACGGCTACAACATTGGCGACACCGCTGTTGTCCGCTCCGCACTCAATGCACTTCAAGACGCACCATTCTACTACATGGTCGAAGCAAGTGCGGACAAGTCGGTCTTTGATGCAGAGAACACCGCAGAGAAGGGTGTAGTCGGTGTCGCTCAAATCCAAAAGAAAGTCTTCAAGAAAGCAGATGGTACTGAAGACGACTCATTCTACTACAATGGACTCATCTTCTTGAAGGACTTCCCAAAGAGCGCAATTTCGGACAACAGTAAGGGAGCCATTGATTTCAAAGATAGCGCCGTCAAAGGTCAGTCCTTTGAGGTAGTCAAGAGCCCCTTCGACACTACGGTGGTCGGAGTAATGAAGTTCGGCCAAGATGGGAAGAAGGACAACATCACCTTCACTAAGGGTGCTACTCTGAGCAAAACGATGAATCGCAAAGAGAAAATCTCCGCAGCAACCGAGATGGCTGAAGCCCTAGGAAACCCACGAGGGAAGCCCGTTGGTCGTGGTAAGTTCTACACGCTTGAGCTTCACCCAAAAACCCAACTCGACATGAAACTTGCCGTTACTACCTCGTCGGGTCAAGGTGACGCTCGACACGGCAGGGGACCCAAAGGAAAGGAAGGTTCGCAAAACACTTGGACCAAAGGACTCTACAAGGTTCTCGACGCTGACATTGAGGCTCGCAACGCCAAGCATCGCAAGGACAAGAAGACCCGCAAGGACAAGTTCCCCAAGATGGGGCTGATGATTACAGGCGGCAAGCACAAGAAAACGGGCAGCTTCGCACCTTACCGCATTAAGCTTCCCAAGTCTCACTTCGCTATCGGCAGGACCCCAGGCGGAGCCCAAAGCATCGGGCTTCAATCTGGCAAAGCCTCCCCTGCTATCAAAGCAGCATGGGAGAAGTTCACCGATGAGTACGGTGTGTTCGTGAGAAAGGATACGAAGTCGACTCAGTTCCGCTTCATCCCATCCAAGAAAGCCGAGCACCGAGGGGCTTATTACGACAAGCTGCGTCGACAGGTTGGAGCAAAGAAGTCTCGGTGATGCAAGTGAAGCTTACAGTTCCTTCAGACCTCGGTGGCGCTTCCCTCTTGGGGGTCCACAACTGGATTAAGTCACAGGTCGTACGAAGTAACCCCGGCGGCTCACCTGACTACACCATTATGGACATGAACGGTAACCAACTTACCTTGAGTGATGTTGCCCGCAACCCCAACACCGAAATCATGGTAAATGTCATCGACGGTATCAAGAGCAACCCACAAGGCTACCTTGCTCCCGTCCCTGGCCTCGAAATGGAGTACCCTCAGATTCCACGAAGCGGCAACGATGTTATGATGCTGATGCCCGACGACTTGGACCCTACTTTGGTTCAGCGAATCGTTGCAGAGCAAGGTCTCAACCGTGGCCTCCACACACTCAACAGGCTTCTCTTGATGCAGTCCCCAGGAGAAGCCGTCTCTCCCCAAACTGCGGCCATTTTGCAAATGGGTGACAAACTGCGAATGAGTCGCGCCGTGAGAAGCAACCCCTCTGACCGAACGCCGTTTACTCAGAGAACTCCACACTACTACAGTCCCGAAGCGGCACTGGGTAAGTACATGAGAGAGTACATGGATGCTGATGGAGTCAAGGTCAGTGAGGAAGAAGGCCGCTTGATTGCCGCTGATGCAAAGCTCGCCAACAAGTACGCACTCAACCAAGCAAAAATCCAAGTCTTTGCACGCAATGTTCTCGCTGAATACCTTTTTGCCGCATCGGCCAACAGAGGACTTTTGAGAACCATCGTGCGAAACAACCCAGACTTGCGCGAAGAGCGCGAGTTGATGCAACGCCTGTTGGCCATCTTCCCCCAGCAACCAAAAGCATTCTACGAAGGCTCGGTAAATGTCTTCGTGGCTCACCCACTGTTCATCTACCCCGCTTACGCAGACACGCTTCTTACCAACCGACAAATTAACACGATTCTCGACTTCGCAAGAGACTACCCTCACAATATGAGAGGTAGAAGACTACCAGCAGGTATCAGTGGTATAGTTGACCATCTAAGAGCTCAGAATGATACAAGAAGCAGATATTGGTCTACCTTCCTCAACTTTACTATCGGTCGTCCTTACCTGACGGGCACTTCTAACGAGCGTCTTGATTCGGCAACCCTGCTGGATGACACCATCGACATGGTGGGGCTGAGAGCCATCACTGAGCGATTCGCTGGTGACGCCGAGGGACGACGCCAAGAGTACTTCCGACGCTTTAGCCCAAGCAGACCTCTTACTTACTACTCTAACCTCGGTGGCATGTACCCAACTGTTCCTTCAAAGTGGCCTCCTGCTTTGGTTTACGCTATCATGGACGGCTTCTTGGAAAAGCTCGGTGAAATTGTAAACATGGAAGACCCGGCTCAGTTTGGCTTCTCACCTATTCGAATGACCGGAAGGCTACGACCGGCAGGCGAAGCAGACCGATTTATGATTACTGTGCAGGACCCATTTGAAGAAGGCAGAACCTTCACTCTAGCCTACCCTGCTGATGTGCAAGAAATCGTGCAGGCAAACTACACCTTCGACGCACTAAGAGGTGCAATGAATGCACCATTCGGACAGCCCGGAGCAGCACCTCAAGCTGCTCGCTTCCGCATCCCTCAAGGCGTTGTTGGCACGCCCGAGTACCCAAACAACGCAGCAGTCAGAAGTGCCGCAGCCGAGGCAATCGAACGAGCGCTACGCGAGGGACATCACCAAGAGTTGAGTGCGGGAGAGCGAGACGGTAATGTCTCAGCAGAAACAAACATCGAGATTACCTCAACTCACCAAATCTCACTCCTTGAGATGGCCTATCACATCGCTGAAATTGCGCAAGTGAAGTACAACTACAACGCTAGGGGAGACGACTTTATGTTCATCATGGCTATGTGCCAAATCAGCCTTGAGAGCTTGCAACAACAAGTCGCACCCGCCGCTCCAGTTAACCCCCTCGCAGGACTTATCGCACCTCCTCCTGGTGCAGGTGGACCTGGGCTTATTGCACCCCCAGTTAATGCACTTCCAGGTGGTGTGGATGTCGGAAACGCGGTCCCTCACGCGCCAGCAGTTAACGCCGCCGCAGCACAGGCAGAAATCGAGAATGTCATCAACGAAGGCAATCCAGACGAAGTGGCGGACCTCGGAGGTATCCTGCCTCGATTCAGGGACCTCGATGTGATGCCCGGCTTTGCTAACTTGTTCAATGCCGTCGACGAAGCAGCTGCCCAGCAGCCACTTAACAACCCAAGAAGAGCAACTGTCCGCAGCACAAGAGTTGAGCGCATCAAAAAGAACCTCGAAGCACTACAGAGTATCAATGAGCAAATTGACGATAGGGTGGTTCGCGCACTTAGAAGCGCACTCAGTCAAGATGCTCATAACTTCCTCGACCAAGTCGGGCAAGTTTCTCTTCGCACAGTCAAGCAAGCTTCCCAGTCATTTGACTCTGCACTGGTGCAGTTAGTTGCCACTTACAAAGAGTGCATCGAGCAAATCACCGACGCAATCGACGACAACTTCAACTCGATTTTTGAAAGCGAAGGAAAGATTCTCAAATACAACTTCGAAAGCACCGCCCAGATTTACCAAGCACTTAACGCAGCCGATGCAATGACAACCAACGCAAAGCTTCGCTTCGAGTCAAAGTTAGAAGGCTTCCGCGACCACACAGATGTCATGAGAGGAATAGCAGGCGCATCACCAGCAACAAAGGCCGCGATTGAGCGAGCCATTGCAGTTAATACCTCTTCTACTGACATCATTATCGAGTTAGACACCACTCTTGAGTTCATTCAAGATGCTGAGCTTATCCTAAACTCCGATGGAATCACAGGCGATGGAATCCTAAGGCTCTACCGTGCTCTTATCATGATGATAGAAAAGCTGGCAGAAATGGTCAACGCAATCAACACACTCAACAAGGCTGTTGGAAGGGGCGAAGATGTACGCAGTGTCGCCAAGATTGGTAAGTCCTTTAACGAGGTTCTCGAGGTCATTGAGCACGACCTTACCACTCTAGACCCCCTCCTATATAAGGACCAAATCAGTGCACTTCGAGCCATACGACCCAACGACAACTACCCACAAATCAAGGCCAATGTAGATGAGGCCATAGCAGTGCTCTGACCGAGAAGTTCTTTACCAACTGAGTTATGGCCAAAGCATGGCAGCTGTAAGTTACTGTACCGACTGTGGTACAGCGAATCCATCAAACCTGGTTGCGTGCTCTCTTTGTGGCCTTAGGATGACGGGCACCGCACGAAAGAATCCAGTTAACTCATACACTCTTCGAGCCAAGCCGATGGCTGTGTTTGACATCGACATGACGCTTCTCGACAACGAGCAGCGCTACAAGGATGCTAAGCGCGCTGGCATCATCGACAAAGACAGTAAGCCCAAGCGCAAGACCAAGTTTGAAACTCCTGGCAAAGCCTTCAAGCGAGCCCAAGAGTTCCTCTTTGACTCAGCCAGGCTAGACAAAGACAGACTCATCCCAGGCGCAGCCGACTTCGTTAACTCCCTCGTCGAACAGGGTTACATCATCGCCTACTGTACTGCCCGCAGGCTCACCTTTTACGAGGTAACTAAGAGGCAGCTAGAAAAGAAGGGTTTCCCGATGATGATGGACGACATGGGTAGAGAGCTTTTGTTTATGAAAAGCGGTGGCAGTGACACCAGTGCCAAGTACAAGCAGAAGGTAGTTACCGAGCTTAACTCAAGTTACGATGTTCGGTTCTTCTTTGACGACATGATTGAGAACCTTCAAGCCGTTGCACAAGTTGGAGTACCCGGACTTTATCCATCTATCAAAGCATATACTGACATAAGTGCTAAGTCTAATCCAGCGCCCAATTGTGGATGCGGCCAAACACCCTGCGTAACTTACGGTACGCGAAGTAACCCCGAAGAGTACTCTGAAAACTACATGGTCCCCCGTGACATTCATCGCCTGGGAAAAGCGGCTGACCGTCTCGAAGACACCTACGAAGACGGTCAGGAAGTTCCCGAATGGTGGAAAAGCAAGATGAGTGTAGCGGCGAAAGATGCCGACACGCTAGCAGATGCACTAGACTATGTTGATGAGAGAGGCAATCCTCCAATCCAAGATACATACTCGTACCCGAGAGACTTTGTTGAAGAAGTGGCTTTGGAGTGTCCTAGCTGCGGCGCACGAGACATCGAGCGAGAGGATGTTGCGATTGGAGACAAGTTTTTCCTATATGTGTGGTGCGAGGAGTGCGGAGACTCGGCTCAGTTCGAGGCCGGTGAAGTTCCCGAAGGATACTACGACGAAAAGGAAGAAGACGGTTTCGATGCGGCAGTTGAAGCCGACCTACACAGACAAGTAGAAGAGTGGATGAAGAAGAAAAAGAATCCCCCGAACATCCTCCCCATCTACGCAGGAGAGCCCACAAGTAAGTTCACCAACAAAGGCATGGTCTCTGCGGAAGTGCAAATTGGAAGGAACCTCTTCAAGGACATTGGAGAGGCAGTCCAAAGTATCTACCGAGGGCTCATCGGTGGACGAACCACGATGGCAGAGAGAAGGATGGCAATGGCTATGGCAAGCATGCAAAAAGAACTCTCTGAAAGAGCCGCAGCCAAGGGAGGCAACGCAGTGGCCAACTTGAAAGTAGATTATGAGATGGTAGACCAAAGCATCACCATGACCCTCATCGCTACAGCAGACGCAATCAAGATGACCCGGCCACCGAAAAGCAACCCCGGTCATTCAAGGGGCTCGCTACCCTTTCGCCCCACATCAGACTGCTTTCTAACTTACAAGGGTAAACTCGTCGCAAAGGACATGGGTCATTACATCGCATTCCCAGGTGGCGGAGTAGACCCAGGCGAATCACCCAAAGCCGCCGCAAAGCGCGAGGTTATGGAAGAAGTAGGTGCGGTCTTGAAAGGCGACTTGAAGCCAATGGGAGATATCTCCTGGGTTTGGAACCCAGAGTGGGCTGACTCTCCCAAAAGAAAGAAGCGCTACCAGCAGTTTCAAGGCGAACAAGTTTACTTCTTCACAGGCGAAGTCGAGAAGTTCGTCAAGCCAACTTCCGATGAAGGAGATGCTTGGAGTGGCAAGAAACTCATGAAGTTCTCTGACGCGATTGCTTACTTGCAAGCAGAAAAAGCCAACCTCAAGTACCCCAACCAAGCCAAGTACATTGACTATCAAATCGCCTGCCTTTCGCAGATTCAAAAAGCAAAGGGGAAGATGACCGGTGCACAGTATCGAGCTGGCGTGAAGAAGATGCTTGAAGCAAGGGCGAACCCACTGCCACTCATGGGGCTATCTGTTCAAGTGAGCGGCTATCGCAACGCAGCAGGTGCCTTTGTGATGAAAGGTAAAAAATTCTTGATTCTTCAACGCTCCAAGAAAGAAACCTCGAAGCACGGACTGTGGGAACTTCCAGGTGGTAAGGTCGAAGAAGGTGAAACACCGAGACAAGCTGCTGTGATTGAAGCCAAAGAAGAAGCAGGGTTGGATATCAAGCTCAAAGCCAACCTCGGACCCCACCACGATGACAAGAAGAAGAAAACTTACCACGCATACATTGCAACTCCAAAGAAGGGCCAGAAGGTGAAGCTCTCCGAAGAGCACTCGGACTACAAGTGGGTAACGCCTGAAGAAGTCTTGGCCATGCCTAAGAAAATGGTGAGCCACCACTTACTTTACTTCTTAAAGAAGGAAGGCGAGACGATTAGGAACAACCCACGAAAGAACCCAAGCCAAGATAAGAAAATCGAGAAGGGTAAGAAACTCTACAAGCACATGAACGGTAAGGAACCAGAGAAGATTACCAAGCAAAAAGTAGACATGGGTGATGTGTGGTATCAAGTTGGTGAAGGTGGGTGCTGGCAAATTGGCTACATGTCTGGCAAAGAAACAGGAAGTTCAAACCAAAAGTACACCCACACCTTCAATGAAGAAACCCAAGACGGTAACTTCCCGAAGCTTTATGCAACCATGCCTGAGAACGGTAAACCACTACTCATCATCCAAGGCGGTACTTGGAAGATAAAGACAGATGACAAAGGGGTGGCGTGGATATATGACTGACGGAACCTTTGGTATCTCCAAGAAAACTTGGTCGGTTATTGAGCTAGCGTCTGCTGGTTTGCTTGCTGCAGTGACTGCCCGCACCACCTACAAAGAAATGAAGAAAGCAGGTGGCCTAGCCAAGTTTGTCCGACCCAAAGGTGACGCCTGGAAGTCTGCTTCTATCTACTCAAGCATCCTAATTTCTGTTATCTTGCTCAAGAATGCTGCCGATGCTGCTAAAGAGTACGACATCATCAGCGGAGTAGGAGCGGCCTCCAACGATATGCAGCAAAGAGGCCTTGGAGCGATTAACTACTTTTGAGGTGTAACTATGGCTGAAGTTTGGAATGTGTTTGACCCCGATAACCCTGTCTATGTGCAGGTTGCTAGAAAAACGAAGAGTACTCGCAGAACTGCTCAACGAAGGACGCTCACTGTGGCTGTCCTTGCTGGGTATCTTCTTTACACCAACAGAAGCAGCCTGCCCGGTGGCATCTTCGGCGGACCAGTGAATCAGTTTGGAGTAATCCGCCGGAAGTGATGGCGGTGGTCGTGGCTCGGCGTAACGCCAAGAAAGGGAAGGGCGACTCCCAGGGCCAACCAGACCAAGGACAGTTTAGTGAAGTCATCAAAGCATCCTTTCCAAGGGACAAGAAGTCCTTCAAGCTGACTTCGGAAAAGGTCGACGGAGGCGCTACCAAAGCTTATGTTAAGTCGATGGTGCAACACGCTCTGATGCACTATGAGAACTTCGTAAAGTCATCCCAGTCAAGCCCGACCCAGTTTGACCTCGATATTCTAGATATCATTCACTACCATGTAATGGGAGACTATAGGGCAGCGATAAAGAGGAACTGTTCTCTCTGTGACTTTACTACATACTCTCCCGCAGCTATGGAAGCTCACCTTGAAAGTCACGAGCCAGAGGTGGCCAGAGAAGTAAACCAAAGACTAGAGTTTGCATACTCAGCCAAGAACACTTTCGGCGGCAATGGCAACTATGAAAGTGAAAATGCCCACCTTGGGACCATTCTGAGGCAGTCTGTCACAGATGGTAACCTCTATGCAGTTTACCAGCCAAATGGCCTCTACCGCCCAGCAGATGTTCCCTGGATGAGTAAAGAATTGAATGTGGGCTCTTCTGGTCAGCGACTCATGCTACCAAGCATTGGAACCCAAGTTATCTCGATTTTTGGATACGATGCTGACCCGGTAGACCTACAAAAGTCCCTCATCAACCTCGCAGGTCACTTAGACCAAGAGATGGTGGACCGAAATGTGATGACTTCGACCCCAGTAGAGCAGCACGAAGAAGAGCAAGATGGGCAAACAGTTATCGTAAATCACGAAGATGCCATTTTGACTGCTCTGGTACACGCACTCGAAAATGACCCGGACCTAAGCGATGAAACGAAAAGACTAGTCAGAACCACCGAAGCGGAGGCCGCTGACTATGCATCTAATGGCTCAGACTATCGACAAAGATTCTTTGAAAACATCGTAACTAGTACTACCAGCCGATTCATCGAGCAAAACGAAGTTTATCTGACAAATCTATCAAGAGCTAAGAATTCAGAGCTAGAAGTAATGGAGGAATTCGTTGGAGAGAACGTCGACAAAGAAGAAATTCCTCTAACAGTAACACTAGTCAAGACAACCAGAGACGAACGAAACAACATCAGATACTCCTATGACCTCCAAGGAACTTACGAGCCATTTACGCTCACCGATGTCCCACAAGATGCACTCAAGCCCAGGAGTGAGTCAGACAGAGGACTCAAAAAGAAGGATAAGCGCTTCGTAGCCCCGCCTTCGCCAGAAAGGGCACTTCTCTACCGCTGCATTGTAGACCACCTGGCTGCAATGCAAGCATATCTCTACTTGGTTAAAGCAGGCAAAAGCAACCCTCCACCAGTGCTGTACCTATCAGAAGCACTAACTCCTAACAAGCAAGCAAGATACATCGCCTCAACTCAGTACCCCAACTTGCGACCACCAAGTCACGGCAGGGAGTTTGACAGCACTCCTGTAAATTACTTTGGAACCCAAAGGAAGGGGAAGATTTCTCTCAAGGGAAAGGACGCGCTCCTGTACAAGCTTATTGCTATGCGCCAAGTTTACACTCAAGCTTCACTTCAGGCCCAGAGAAGTTCCAAAGCAGTTTTCGACAAGAAAGTCTTTGATGACTTCTACAAGGACGACTTGCGACTCAAGGAAATTACCTGGCTGGCTTACGCACTGAGTGAAGAAGGTAAGGTGCTTGTAGAAAAGCCCCGGCAAGAAGACCCGATGGCCGTTTTGATGTATCGCAGGCCCGGTGCTGACGCAGGAGTAACTGCCACGGCACCAGCTGACCTGAGAACGGCTTTCTACCGAATCGACGCTCCCATGATTAAGGAAGTCTATACAGTATATGTCTCTAGGTTTAATGACCTAACCCTACTAGTAGCCTATCAGGTAGAAAGTGCTTCGGCAGAGCCCAAAGCAGGTAAAATCGCCCAAGCAGTGTGGGCACAGATTCGTAGAAAAACTGCTGACATCTTCAACGAGGGAGTTATCCCCTACGACTTCTTCAGAAGCCTCTTTTCAGCAGTTAACGCGGCACTGGCTCAAAGAGTCGGTGCAAGAGA
>Ga0222716_10003729_pt1 | contig 12116 bp, 16 predicted proteins | sample C33_13DmetaG_FD_165044 | JGI IMG/M metagenome (GOLD analysis project Ga0222716, IMG submission 165044) | Estuarine water microbial communities from San Francisco Bay, California, United States - C33_13D | ecosystem: Environmental > Aquatic > Marine > Unclassified | place: USA: California... | reverse complement strand
TCTGTGCAAGTTTTTGTGGTAGTAAACGTTGATTACTTAAACTATCTAAGTTATTATGTTCACCACTAGCGATGCTATATGCACCATGTTCCTTTATTTCTTTTTCCCATGTAGTACTTAAATGTGGGCTACAGTAACTACATTTAAAATTACATGCTTGATTAAAGTTTACTTCTACATAACGTGGATTAATATTGCCGTCCGCACCTGCTTCAGCAATTTCTTCTCTGGCATTTTGTGCCCAATATTCGCCACTGCGGTAAACTCTATCACTTCTCCCACCGACATCTTCTATACGCCAACAGTAACTACATCCTTCTGGTCGTTCCCCCGCTAACATTTGAGCTCGTTGCTCTTTCTTTTCTTTTGTGTTATGTAGTGCTGAAGGATTAACTTCTAATTCCTCTACATCTATATCATGTGTAGGAGGATGGTAGCAACTATGAGTCTTGCCGTTTGTTAAATGCATAGAAACCTGTGTCCACTTTGCGTAACACATTGTTTCGCTTATGACATCTAGTTGTTCCTTGGCCTTATCTGCGGCTTGATCATAATTACTCATTAAAATTTCATTTTGAAAGTTAAGGATTTAGTATCTCTATCTTTAATTCCTTCTTGTATTTTCCTCCAAGATAAACCAACTGATATATTTTCTGTTAGTTCATAATCTATCTCAAATTCATTTCTTTTATAAGGTTCGTTACCGGTCTCATATAAAAATTTATTAGAAAGATTCACTTTATCAGCAATTTTAAATGATGCCCATAAACTATTTCTGTATATTGTTTCTGTAATATTGCTTTCAAGATATGCTACAGAAAATTCGTTACTGATTTTTATTCTATCTGATTTATAAATTTTATAACCTAATCCACCACCTAATACAGATCTTGTTTCATAATCTTCTCTAAACTTGTCAGTATCAAATTGAAGTATTCCTATAACATATATTTTATCACTGTATTGATAATTTTGTTTTAAATTTAAATATGTTAAATTTGTTTTTTGTTCTCCTCCGGATTCTTCTGTAACATGATCGAATTCCACAATTGATTGCCATGGTCCGGTTTCATTAGTCCAATCTAAACTTAGATCAATTTCTATATCTCCGTCATCCTCTTCTATACCTAAACCTACATCTAAAGCATAAGCATTTATACTTAGTAATAATACTACTATAAATGAAACAAAACCTAAAACATATTTTTTCATAATAGTCCCTTTTCTAACAATTCTTGTATTTGAGATTCCCTAATCATTGCTCCCCATCTTCTTGGATTGACGAAAGTCTTCTTAAAGAATCTACACATTTGTTTATCCGGATCAAATAACATCATTTCATTTATGCTTTCATTTAATTTTGTTCCTAAATCCTGTATTGCTATATAAAGCATATCGGGATCATAAGAAACTTTTGTATATTTGCATATTTCATCACCTGGAAAACGAGGTAATATTGTATTTTCAAAAAAGTCTTTAAACCAATCATAATCTGATATTTGATTGGTATTCCATTCACTGTTTACAGTCATATCACAGCCTAGACGTGCGCCGTAGATGGCCCATAACCCATTATCTAGATCACTTCCTATATTACACCATGTTTGTAATCTATTATAATTTCCCCACCATATTTTTTCTATAAATTCGTCAGGAGAAACTCTTGCACCTTGATCCAAACTCATTTTAACACCTTCTCTGAAACCTGCTCTAAATGCTTGGAATGGTGAGGCTGTTTGATGTACTTCTGAGAACGTGTCGTTGAGTTGTATATAGTTTAACTTCCAACAAAACTCCATGCCTTCCTCATCATCAGCGGCTTCATGTGTCTTCATATCTAGTACATACTGCCTAGGCCAACACTTTAGTCCACCGTTACCATATACTAATCCGTTTAGAATGTTCTTTGCATTCCAACTAAAAATACTTTGACTAATATCGTTGCCGTCGTGGTCTGTATCCGGAACATCTAATACTTGTTCAAAGAAATCATCCATTACAATGTTATCACCATCTACAGTGATAAAACGATCCGTTTCTGATTGTTCTGCACATGCCTTATGAGCGGCATCAAAGCCAGTAACACCGTGTACACGTTTTGCCCATGGAACTTTGTTTAATAAATCTGCCCAATGCTCTTCAGCATTTGGTTCATCGTATGAAATATAGAATATGTCTAGTTCTGTAACATCAATTTTTGCCATATGTGTCGTCCTGTGTATTTTTTAAGTACGCACATATTTATCAAATAATTTGTATGTATATATATCACACTGGTCGACGTCTAATGGTAATTTAATATCAACTTTATTGTTATCAATTAATTCTTTTAAAAAAACATTTATACCATGTATCATATAATGTGGGTCATTTTTTGCAGTAAAATAAAATTTCAGAACCTTAGACCCGTTTATTGAAATTTCAGTCTTCTTTTGAAATAGTTTTTTGGCTTTTTTAGATAATGATATAGATGCTACTAAATCTTTTATCTCTATTAAGACATCATATGTCTTTATATTACCTGTATCTATTTTTTGTAAAAATTCTTCCTCACTTTTTACAAATAAATTTTCTGTTGGTTTTAACTCTACTGAATATACAGTATCAACTATAGGATCTTGTGTTATACGGTATAAATCTAAATTTTTACCTTTAAGTATTTCAACCTGTTCTGAACTCATTGTAATTTTAGTTTCTTTTTTATTTTTTCTTCTTTTTAAATTACCTATCTGTAATATTTCACCTTCTTTATTAAAATAGACATCTACATCTTTTTCATAATTTTTTCTTATCAATATATTTACGTCTTTATATTCTTCTTTTTCTTTTAAGAATCTTTTTCGTCTTTTATCTGCTAATGATGTTGTCATATTTTTCTCTATATATTAAGTTGTTTTTCCATCTGTAAAATTTTATTTTTAGACATCCAATCTTTTTCTACATAATGAAAAGGATATAATTGTTGAAAGTTACCTATTTTAAAGTTATCACAAGAACTATAATAGGTCGGCAACGTCTCAGTCCATATACTACTTATTCTTGTATCAGGAATGTTTTGTACATGGCTCTTCATATGTATGAATGTAGGTACCTCATCTATATTTTCTCTAGTACAAAGATGCTCTATACCTAAAAGTTGCATGGCTAGAGCAAATGCCACATCGCCACTTAGATTATCAGGCTTTCCTTTTGGCATATATTTGAAGTACATACGTTGCCAATGCTGAAAAATTATTTCTATCATTGCGAACAGTTCACTTGCTAGATCAGATTTTTTAAAATAAAAGAATGCTGTATACACATTAGGCAAATTATTTGCGGCAAAGTATTTTCTATAAAAATTACTTTGTACTACTTCACCTCTATAAGTTCTTACTTTTGTAGTTGCCCATACATCATGTTGAGATATGATATCCCACCAGTAACTTATATCTGTAGGGAATATCATATCAGTATCTAGTATAACAGTTTCTTCATATGGACTCATATAATAGTATTTCCACTTATTATTAATTTTCCATTCTGCATCTTTGGCATCGTCTTGCCAGGGAATGTCTACTATATTATCAAATATTTCTTTATGTTTGCCTTTGATTAGTTTTTTAGTTTTTGCATCAACACATACTGTTAGATTGCTTACAGTCGTCTGTGTTAGTTTTAAATTAAGTGCAAGGGCATACGCCTGCTCTAAGTAGTCAACGGCATCATTGTTTTGTGCTATTACTATGTAACCTCTACTCATCAGTATTGTTGCCTTTAAAATATTTTTCTATTGCTAGTTTACAACTATAAAATGCTAAGTAGAATCCTGCTATAAATGTAGCAATTATCAATGTGAATATCCAATTGATTGGATCTGACAACATAAAAAATAAATTTATGTATGCGTCAGCATCTGATTCACTGCCTGCCTTGTAGTACGGATTCTCTTCACTTTCCCATTTTGCTTCAGCATCTTCCTTCCACATCTCTGCTTCTTCTTGATACTCTTCAGCAATAACAATTAATTCTTCCCATTCCTCGCCACCGACTTCACCTGTGAATTCATATACTTTTGTACAGCCATCTATAAAACATTGGTCTTTAATTGCTTCACTTGTAACTCTTTGTTGAATTGAACTTGCAGTAAAGCCTATAAGCAATGTGTAAACTATACCTGCTAATATGTAATATCTAGTCTTCATCTAACTTCTTCTCGCCTTTTGAATAACTATCTTCTGGATCTATTTCTGCATCAGCATTCATAAATCTCATACGTTGTATAAGGTCCCAATTAACACCTTCCTCTGTTTTCCATTTTTCTCTAATGCCGACCATATCGGACATATCTTTTTTTATTTTTTTGTCTGTCATCTTACTATCTCTATATCGCTTTCTGTTTCTATTACTACCCTAGCACCACACGATAATAATTTTTTGCCTTCCTCTCCGTATACAACTTTGCTAGGACCTTTAACTTCTACTTCGTGACAGTATGTATTAGTACGTCCTTCTTTAATTGTAATTACAGGCTCATTAGTGCCGTGTTTTAAGTTACTTCTAATCTTGTGTTGATTAACGTGTATATATTTTTTAGCCATATTGTATCTCTTACTTAATAAATTTCCACTGTTCTCTAAACAAACAATGGCGTTCATTTCCGCTATCAGTTTTATAAACAAATTGCATGCCAAGTATTTCTATTACCACACCTTGAAATGCTCCGTTAAGATTACAAGTGTGTTCTATCTTATCTCCTATCTCCGGTTGTCTCTTTTTACCCATTTATTTCCTTCATTCTTTTTGTTGCTGATTCTATAGATAATAATTTTTCTTCTTCAGTAAACGAAGACCAGTTTGCTATATCATCTACTGATCTACCGCATCCTTGACAAACTGTATGTGTAGAAAAATCTAAATTACAAATGCCTACACAAGGAGATTTAACTTTATATATCGACATAACTTAATAATTCCTTACTCGCTCTATTTATAGCCCATTTGTTCATTATATGTAAATCTAAACCTTCCCATTTTGTTAGCATGAAATCTCCAGGAGACTTAGGTTTTTCTAAAAACATTATTATTGTTTTGTCGTCTATTGCTTTGTGAATATTATCTGTATCGAAACTTTTATATAATGTAGTAGGCAACTGAGGTATACCTTTATCAGTAAAGCCTGACATCATATGAGCGGCAATAGAGAAACTGTAATCGTTTCTGTATAGATTGCCCGGCCATTTATATATGTCTCTATAATATTGTTGATTGTTTCTAACATGCTTAACACATTCAAATAAGTCTTTTACATAATCTGTTTTACGGAAATAAACCACAGTTGCCCAATACATTGTTATACCCATATCGTGCAATCTATTTAATGAAAGATCTTTACGTTCATACATTATGTCTTGAAATTTCCAGTTCATCATAAATTCATTATTATGTCCCCAGCACTGATTTAAAACATCACTTAATATTAAATAGTCTACATCTATCAGAATGGTTTCTTCATAGGGCGAAATATCGTATGCATCACATCTATTTGCATTATAAAATGGTAAAGATTTAGCACTATGACTCGTATCTTTATAAAGTCTAATATTCTTTTCTTTAAACTTTTTATCTTTTTCTACAATAACTAAATTATTAATTGCTTTTTTAATAAGTTTTTTACCTAAAGTTTTTTCGGCATGTTTTAAACTATGAGGGTCTGTAACAACTGTTATGTTTTTTATTTTAAGATGTCTTTGGATCAGTAAAGCATTTATCACAGCCAATTTCATATAATCTATTTCCTCATTATTATGAGCAAACATTAAAAAGCCTCTGTTATTCTCCCTTTTCATTGAGGTCTAATACCTTATGGACTTTTCTTGCTTTACGCAATTTTTCGTATTCTATAAAATACTCATTTGTAACTTCAAAGTATCTACTACGGATTTCTTCGTAAAATGATGCAACATCTATTTTTATAGGATTTTTATAGATATCTAAGAGTACTACAGATTCTTGTTTTTCTTCTACTAAATTTTTACAAAAATTAATCAAAGAAACATCAATTGTAAATGTTCCTCCATTTATACTATAACTTAGTAAACTTTGTGTTTTTGCTTTAAGTTGTGATTGTTGATTATTTAATGTAACTCTGTAATTTGCAAATTCAAGAGCTTTGGTCAAATGTGTACTCATACCTATATTTACCTACAAAAAGACATGATTTATATAGAACTGGTTTACTTATTGTGGTAAAATAAAGAGTAAATCTAATAAATCTTTTTGTACATTAGATAAATTTTCTTGCACCCATTGGCTATTGATATCTAAATCATACTGTTCTAATTCTTCTATACTTGATTTTTGCCAACCAGGATTATCAGGAAATATACAGCAAGGCATGGTATTATAGTAGGTTTTCTCATAGTCACACCAAGATCTTTTAAAAACATTTATACCGTCAGGTGTCTCAAAAATCCCAACATTTTCTATTCTACCTATCTCAACCATTAGATTAGATTCTGCATTTTGTAACCACGACGATTTTCGTTGCATTCTATCGTATGCCCATCCGTCAGGTGATATTCCGTGTGAGGGTTCACCAGGGTCATCAGTTATGTGACTTACTTTTTTTCTGTAGGAATCTTTTTGTTCTTGTGAGGGTTCTACAAGCTCTCCTACTATATTTGAATAATTACTACTAAGCCAATGTTTCTCTTCTTGCCATTCGTCATAGGAAAGTGTAGTTTTGTTATCATTAAATTTTTTTATTACACCTTGTCTACATCCTTGTAATGCTTGATAACTTAGATCTTCATCTATTTTTATTGATAATATTTGATCAGGTATATTAAATTTCCAGCATAGTTCCATAATACTATTTATTAGATGCTAGTCCATCAAAATAATTTTTAAAACCTTTACATTTTTTTATATCTAGATCATTTATGTAATGTAATAAGTTTGTTCTATTAGATTGCATTCTGTGTGATAATCCTTCTATAATATCTTGTAACTCTGATACTGATAAATCGGTTAATCTTTTTAATTCTTTAGTAATCATCTCAACTCTTCTAATAGGATTTATTTCTTTATCGTACGAATGATCTATGAAATCATCGTAGACATCAAATCCAATATTTCTTAAGTCTTCTACAAATCCTAAAGTGGAATAGAATAATGGAATATTAAAACAAATAAATGCTTTAGCGGTTTTTTCTGTTAAAAATTTTGTTTTCCATCCGTCTACTGTTGGTAAAATATTACAATCACTAGAGCTTTCAGAAACAACATTTATAAATGATTTTAATTGTTCCTGAGTAATGGATTGATTGCATACAGTATCATTTGTGATAGCATTAGAATATACATAATCATCTTCTAATTGCATTGGGAACAAATGTAAAAATTCTTTGTCAACAATATCCTTATAATATTTAAAATTTGCCTCGTGATATCCACAACTAATCACACCTTTATCTTTAAGGCCTTGCCTGCAAATTTCGTTTACTAATAAAACTCTATTTGTTCTTGGTTGTCTATTATAGCAGGTGAATAATACATCTCTCTCTTGTGGTGGAAGTGCGTCATGTCTTAGATAATAGTAAAATTTATCGTGGCGTATATTGTTTTCTTCTATTTTTGCATTTAATATCTTCCAATTTATATCATGAGTATTGTGATCTTCTAAATTGTTTTCATCCATTGTGTTGGATATAATTAAACCTAATACTGTATTTGTTATGATTGGAACCTGAACGTTTGAATCTCCATACGAAAAATTTATTTCATTTCCTTCATAAAATCTAGGATCATGTACAGCAATGTGGTCTATTTTTTTCTTTTTACAAACATGATAAAATAATTTAACTATAGTGAGATCTATAACTTCTGAAGGATTATATAATATTACGCCGTCTAAATTATTATGTTTGTCTATTAGATCAAATAATTTTATTGCTTTATCGAACAGTGGGTCTTCTAAGAAAAGAACCAATACTTGTTTTCCCTTGTAATCTATTATTCCTTCTTTATAATTTTTTATATTTAATTCTGTTAAGAAGCCTTCGATACTTTCCGGATAAAAATTGTCTAATTGTAGATTTATCATGTTGTATATTTAGTCACAAAAAAAGGGCAAATGCCCTTTTCTTGTATTTTTATATCTTATGAACCGCTTATAGCACCCATACTGTCTGTTGGTGCACTAAAGGAAAAACCTGAACCGTTAGCATCTGGTACCTGTGCTCTTGCATTAAGAGTTAGTGTTCCGTCAATGCTGTCTGTATATCCATCAGCATCGTCACCTGTACTTGGTACACCGTCCGGACCCACGGCACCATCTGCCGCCGCGGCCGCCGCCGCTGTATATGGATCACTATATGTTGCTCTTAATGTAACAACTGTTGGATTAGTTGTTGAATTTACTTTACCTTCCATTTTAAAGAAGTTACTTGCATAAGCACCTGAACCATATTTAATCCAAAGTTGTTGATAACTTGTTGATAATTCGTAAAATCCTTTACCTGCATTAGTACCTGAAGCACCACCGGCTGTATTCTGTGTAATATAAACAAATCCCATTGCACTTAATAAGTTAGTCCAATCAGTATTTTGTGTTGTTGAACTACCACCACTTCTACTAGAACTAAATCCTATTCTACCACCACCGTTAAAGTAGCCTCTTGCAGTTGTTTCATTTGCAAATGTAAAAGTTGTTTCTTCTGTTAAAGTGGAATTCCATGCACTTGTTCTTGTGACTGTACCTATTGTTGATAGAGTTCTACTTGCTGGTGAAAATCTGTTATCCCAACAATCTTTAATGTTTAACATTAAATTAGACCATGTAGATGCTGTTATTGTTGTACTGCTTGATACATCTGAACCTACACCAGATCTAACTGTTTGTCCTAAAAATGCACATAAAGCCTGTACATCATCCTGTAATCTTTTAAAACCGCCTGTGGCATTATCGGCATAAACAAGTCCGCCTGCACTTGCGGCATTTACGCCTGCACCACCTTGTGTATAACCGTATGTTGACGATGCTGTATATGTCCCTAAGGTCACATCTGCCGCATTGCCTAACATATTGTTAACATTGGTTCTAGCATTATTGAAATCTGCGTCGTCTATAACGTCACCTGACACAACCTGCGTCATGTTAGTTCCGCCTGTAATTGTAACTGTTGATCCTGATGCCATCTATATCTCCTTACTATATAGTGTATTTATCTATTTAATACCTATGACTGCTTCTACAAATCCCAAGCCGCCATCTTCTTTATCTTGTAAACTTCTACCTATTACTGCTCTCACATCATAACTATCACTGTCTAGATATGCCCAAGCCATTCCGGGCTCATCGCTTGATATTAGCCTGTCACCTTTCTTAATCTTTCCTACTACTTTAACTGGTACTCTACCTTGTAATGCTACTGGTAATCCATTTGCGTCACTATTCATTAAATATGCAGGGTCTGTACTTATAACACCGAAGACATTTATGTCTGCGTGTTCTGTTGTTTGTGTGATCTCTGCGTCACCACCAATTTTAACTATTGTGCCTGCTTCATAATCTGCATCTGCTGAATATATCTCAGCCAAGTCAGCATATTTGGCTGACGAAGCAACACCATTAAAGTTTGCGGCGTCAACATTACCTGAGAATGTTGCACTTGCGCCTGATGTAATATGACCAGAATTTATATTTAATGCACCATCTGTAAAACTACCTGCTGTAACTGTACCACTGAATCCACCAGTTGTTGCACCACTTAAAGCACCACTAACTAATGTTGCACTTCCATCTGTTATAGTGCCACCTGTTACTGTACCTGTTGTTTCAATTGTGCCTGAACCTGCATCTAAAGATGTACTGTTAAGACCACCTGACCCTGTTCTTACAGCAACTTTACCTGCATCAGCACTTACTGTTCCGTCAACACTTATGGAATCTACGGCTACGTTTATGTATTGTCCTGCGCCAATATCAAATGTTCTACTACTTGCGAGGGTACCACCGCCTGTTAAACCTGCCCCAGCAATCATTTGTGTTGTACTTAATGGTATATTACTAAAACTTAATACTCCACTTCCATCTGTTGTAAGTGCCTGATTTATAGTACCATCTGTTGAAGGTAGTGTATAAGCACCGGAACCGGTACCAACAGTGAATGTAGAAGTTACAACAGCATTTGCAGTATAAAAATTCTCTACTGGAGTTCCACTTTCACCTATATTTTGAATGCCGGAACCAAATGTTATATTTCCACTAACATCTAAATCTTGTGACCATATTTTATTTACTCTGTGAGTGATATTACCAATACTTACATTTCCGTTTGCTTGTATGGCCGCTGTACCACCTGCACCTACTCTAATTTTGTTTGTGTATAAACCTGCAAAATGTATTTGATCATTACCTAATTGTATACCGCCATCTGTGGCAGGTATAAAGTCTACTTCAGTTCTTGCTAACGTATTTACATTAACATTACCTGCATGTTTTCCTGGATCACCTAAATTTAATTTATATGCTACATCGGCTCTGTATGCTCTCTCTGAAAGTGCAACAGCCGTATCTGCGTATTCGCCTCTTAAATTAAGACCTGGTTTAATGGTAATACCTATTCCTCCAGAGCTTGTTAATTCGTTATAGTAATTAACCTGTGATCCTTCAGTAATACTGTTATCATTTTTTGCTGTAAATTGAGCATGGTCATTAAATATTGCCATAATGGTTTCTTTACCATCTGGGGTAACTGTTGCTCCAGCATTTAATGTACCATCGTTAACCATTGTTAATGCTAATACTGGTTTTGCTTTTCCTGTACTATCTGTTAAGAATATGTTTCTTAGTTTACTACCATAGTTACTAGGGTTACCTACTGCGGCATCATTTTTATATGCATCAGTTATTTCACCAGCATATCCGGATAAGTTGAAACCTGCTCCGTCATTAATATATAATTTTTTATTATTAGTGCTATACCAGGCATCTCCTGCTACAGCATTTAAAGGCTCTGATGTGCCAACAACAATATTAGTTGCTCTGTTCCAGTTAGAACCTGTCCATACCTTTAATATTTTTTCACTCTTGTCATACCAGATTTGACCTTCAAGTTTAATACCTGATGGTTGTACTGTACTTGCAAAGTTTTCTAATTGTCGTATTGTGTTTTCCACAAAATACTGACCATATCCTGATACGTTTCTACCTATCAGTTTTAAGGCATAAGTAGTATCTACAGTCGTATCTTGAACTGTTATCGTGCTACCACTAGAAGTTGTAATTGTATATGCCATTATTTACCCCATTAACTAAGTTGTACTCTTACTGTATATACAACTTCGATTTTTCTATTTTGACTTTTTTGTACTGGATGAAATATTACATGTGTGAGCATTGTGCTGGTGTCTATATCTGACCCATCTGTTGGGAAAGTAAATAGTCCTAGCTCATCAAATACATAATCACCTTCGTTATTAGATGAGGAGTCAAAGGACTCAGCATCGCTTGGTTCATTGTATCCTAATGTGCAACTAATTTTAATATCAGTATATGATGCACCGGTTATTGTTTCTATAAATGTATCTGAGGTAGTAGGGTTTAACCTTTTTGAATACGTTCTGCTATATAAAGAAGCAGAATTTTCGTATGATTCACTAACTTTAGGTGATTTATAAATCACTTTACCTGATGTATCGACACTTGTTGCACCGTTTCCAAATGCAATTCTATCTATAAATGCATTTTCTGTATTGAAGCCATTAAGTGCCTGTGCAACTATGTATGCCATATTACCATAATGAATGGCATTTCTTTTATTAATCAGCTCTTCGCCTGTGTCTTTGTCTCTGATCAAAATATGTCCACTAACATTGATACCTGCATTATCTATAGTATGATTAGTATCCGTGTCTTTTTGTTTATTTTGTTTCATCTCTTGTTCCATGTAACTATTTATCATATTTCAAAAAACATGTTATTAATTGTTGTGTAAGAATTTCATTATACTTGAAATGTTTGATATATCTACATTTGCTGTATCTGATAAACTTACTGCGCCAGAATCTAACCATACAGCCTTCTCTGGATTACTTACTAAACTTGTAAATATTCGATCTTCAGAGCCATC
>Ga0222716_10003728_pt1 | contig 12116 bp, 23 predicted proteins | sample C33_13DmetaG_FD_165044 | JGI IMG/M metagenome (GOLD analysis project Ga0222716, IMG submission 165044) | Estuarine water microbial communities from San Francisco Bay, California, United States - C33_13D | ecosystem: Environmental > Aquatic > Marine > Unclassified | place: USA: California... | reverse complement strand
GCTCAGGGAAAATTGAAACCGAGTCTACAAGAACAACAAAGATTACAACAAATGAAAGAACACAATGAGAAGTATCCTTCTTATAGTGGACCTAACGCTGGTAACACTTTAGTCGCTGACGATTCATATAAGAAAGAAGCCTCTAAGAACTTTACTGTCGCGATCGGTTACAATAAAGGTAGTTATCAAGTTATACCTAAGAACGAAATTAAACATATTGGAAAATAAAATTATTATATATAATTAATATGGCTAGAAAAAAAACAAAATCAACGAGAGCTTCAAGAAAGACTATAGACGATATGCACTATGGTCCTGAACCTATGGGTGTAGACTATTTTGAAAATCATAACATCAATACCTTCTTTAGTTGGTACACATATTTTTACGATAGAAATAGATGTAATCAAATTATAATAGGGTACGCTAAAGAACATGGGTATAAGAACGCTAACAAATTTAAGAAATTATATATTCCAACTTCTATGGCTTCAATCATTCGTGGACTAGAAAATGGTTTAAGTTTTCCAGATCATAAAGATTATCCGGATCAAGGTTCAGCTGGGTGGCAAGCTCATGTACATAAAGAATTAAGAATGTACAATAAGAAAGCTATCGAAATGAAAGCCGAAGACATAGACAAAAACAAGATTGTTAAGAAAAGAAAAACAGTTCAAGAGAACATGGAAGCTAAAGTTCGTGACCTTCTAGGTGAAGTTGATCACGCTATTGATTTATGGGATACAGATAAGTTTGATATGTATTCATATCTAACAGACAACAAAGTATCATCAGCTGTCGCTAGTAAGATTCCGTCTCACTATACAGACTTACAACTAGAAATTCAAGACGCTATTCTTGGTACTGATCCTCAACTTAAAGAAGGATACAGTTTCATGAATATGAGTGAGAAGAAAGGGTTTCTAAACTTTGTTACTAAAATTATATTAGATACTGAAAGATACGCTGAGAACAATAAACCGATTCGTAAACCAAGAAAAGGTAAAGCTGTATCGGCTGTTAAGTTAGTATCTAAATTAAGTTACTTAGAACATGATCCGATTAATAAGATTAAGTCTATTGACCCTTCGAAGATTGTTGGTTCAAAACAACTATGGTTGTTTAACAGTAAGACTAATGAGATCATCAAGTATGATCAATCAGATAGAGCTGGACTAAGTGTCAAGGGTACAACAATTCAGAACTTTAATGAAAAGACATCATCTAGTAAAAAACTTGGTGTTAAGACAGAACATTTTATTGATCGTATTTTAGACGCAGGTTCTATTGTACTAAATAAAGTTATGAGTGAAATAAACTCTAAGGCTAGTAAGGTTACTGGTCGAGTAAATAATAATATGATAATATTAAAGGTGGATTAAATAATGGCAATCGATTATTCAAGACTAACTCAAGATGCATCAGCGGCTGAAATACTAGAAGCTACATCTAAGTTAAAATCAAAAAAAGAAAAAATAGAACTCTTACAGAGGTTTGGTAGTAGAGCTGACTTCATGTATATACTTCGAGGTGCTTACGCTAAGAACATAGAATGGTTAGTACCAGACGGACCAATGCCAGAAGGTGTTGTACCATCAGCTGCCGTATCAGTAGACACAGCAGAAGATAGATTGATTAGAGCATACAGAAATTTTCAGTATCTAGTCAAAGGTGGACCAGCAGTAAAACAATCTAAGAGAGAAGAAATCTATTTAAATATGTATAGATCACTTTACAATTCTGAAGCGAAACTATTACATTCAATCATCAATAAAAAACTACCATACAAAGGAATTACTAAAGCGATCGTCGCTGAAGCTTTTCCAAATGTTTGGCCAAAAGAGACAAAAGAAAGTAAGGCATCGTCATAAATATATACATGACAAACAAATTAGGATTAACAGACGAAGAACGAGTTGTATTCTATACAGACACTAGTGGTAAAAAACACCCTAGTGAAGTTAGAGTATTTGACCCGATACTTGGTAGTGCTGTTCTTCGTGATCCTATGATAAACAAACAAATAGAATTTTTGTGGGATTCAAGTTCTTCTAAATGGATAGGACTTGGATTAGAAGCTGGTTATACAGCTCTGTTAGATACAGAAGTATTCGGAACACCGATTACTAAACAGAACGACAGTGCAGTACCAGCAAAAGCTACAAGTGTGTCCAGATTTCCAACATAGATTATGAAAGGTGGGTGAGAAAGTTACCCGACAAGGTAGTATATTATGAGGAAGTTTAACTTTAGATAAGGAGGTGATATTGAGTTATCATGAGCGAATTTCTTTAACTTATTATTTAAGGAGGACACATAAAAATTGACTTGACAGAATTGCCAAGTCATGAGACAATTAATAGAGTCGAGTAGACTTTGAAATACAGGTCTACTCAATTCTTTTAATACCATTTATTATGACAGGAGAAAATAATGGAAACTAAAGTACTAACAGTTCAAGACCTAGCAGGTGTTGTTTCAATCATTGATGTATGCTCAGCTCGAGGTGCATTCAAGGGTGAAGAACTAGCTGGTGTCGGAAGACTAAGAGAATCTTTTCTTGCTGAAGTGAAAGAACAACAACCTGATGCTGTACAAGCACCAGTCGGTGTAGAAACACCAGTTCAAACTACAGAAGACGAGAACTCTGATTAATAAGCTTATAGATTAGAGGGATTAACTTCCCTCTTTCTTTTAATAGAATAATACAATGCCAATAAAATTTAAACCATCAGCGAAGACAAGAAACAGACAGACAGGTAAAATAACTACTGAGCACTATTACATTAAGTGTATGTCTCAAACAGAATTATTTTCAGAACTTAATAACTCATCTACTAAACCTAAAGCTAAACAGAAAATTAGAAATGAACTAGCTCGTAGAGGTATAACGATAGAATGGGTATCTAAAGTATCATGACAGATTACAACGATTTCGGATTTACAGCTGTAGATCAAGAAGAACTAAAAACAAAAACAGGTGAAGCCGCTACTGTTGGAAAAGAAGTTGCAGAACAACTTAAAGCCGTAGCTAAATCATCAGCTGGTCAAGCTAACTCAGCTCAGATAGAAGAACTAGATTCTAAGTTAGACTTACTAACAAAACTAGTTGGTAAATCATTAAATGAGTTAGATGATCATAAAGACAATTTATCTCAGATAGATTCTAATAAAGAATTAGATTATAAAGATAGATTGATCGAATGTGAAAAACTCATTCTACCATTATTACAAAACTTAATGAAGAATGAAGATAAAGAATACATCTATTGGCCAAATCGAAAAGCCATTATACAATCACAAATAGACAGATTACAAAAAATTACACAAAAGACTTGATACCACTAGTACACTTTTGATATACTAGATACACTATGAATACATTAACTATAATAGAATACTTATCATATATAGCAATACTATTGTTAGCCATGTACAACGCATTCAAAATCGGAGAGAAATCTGGTTCTGTATACATGCTTGATTACTTAAGAACAAATGGATATGATGATCCGAAAGGTAAACAACAACCATTCTTAAGTGATACAGGGTTCAATCGTTTTATGACTCATATAAGAAAAGAAAAAAGTATGGATATAAAATGAGTGACTTTACTATTGAAGGTAATGTAGGTGATGCTTTTATTAGGATAACTAATAAGGGTGATGTTGAATTGATCTTCGGTGAAGACGAACTATCTCTTACAAGAGAGTCGGATTGGGAAACACACGAAGTATACAAGACAGCAGTACAGTTTGCTTTGATGTTAGATAGTTATGTTCGTAACTCTCGCGCGTTAGACAATCTTATTACTAATTCAGTCACAGGTAGTATACCCGCTGAGTTATTAGATAGTGGTCTCATGCCAATCTCTCTCATGGGAGAACGAGGTGATGGAATCGAGATTGACGATCTCACAAATGAAGAACCTGAGAAAGAAGATTCTCCGGTTCCGGTAAAAGATAATATTATTCAATTTAAAAGGAAAAATGATGAAGATAAGTGAAACAGCAACTAATAATAAAAAGTTGTACAACGGTAAACCTCGAGGATATTATGATCCGACACCAGTAGAAGTATTTTTTACTAAGGTTGGACAAGAGATATTCAAGTTTACAGACAACAACCAACACAAAACTCTAATGACAGATGAAGATTGGATTACTCATTGTGATACAGCCAACAAGTGTGTCAGGTTCGGAACATTGTATGGTCCGAAAGAACTAAGTGATTTCAAACAAGAAGAATTAGATATTCTAAAATTGTTTGTGGAGAAGAAACAGAAATGGATTTAGAAACAGAAATAAAAATCTTACAAGATAACATTCGATCATTACAGAAACAGTTGGGTCAAGCACATCAAAGAATCGGTGAATTGATGTCAGAGAAAACAGCTTCTAATGAAGAAGTAGTTAAACATAAACAATTCATTCAAGAGATATCGTTACAATTAAAAGAAAAAGAAATTGAAGCGACAGCTAAGATGCAAGAGAAGATAGATGGTATCGCTCAAGTAATGGATTCAAAACAAAAGTTTATACAAGACTAATGCCAACATACGATATCTTAAATACAGAAACGAATGAAGTTGAAGAAGTCATTATGACTATCTCTGGTAAAGAAAAGTATTTAAAAGATAATCCTCACATGAGACAACACTATAGTAAAGTACCAGGTATTGTAAGAAGTAGTGGTACAACAAATGTAGACAATCATGGATTCAAAGAAGTATTACAGAAAGTCGGTGAAGCTCATCCGTTTGGATCAGTAGCTGATGAACATACTAGAAAGACTGGTAAAGAAGTTAAGACTAGAGAGATAGTAAAGAAACACGCTAAGAGACAAGCTGATCAAAAGACACGAATTAAATAATGGAGAAAGAATGAAATTTAATCACTTAGAAGGGTATGAGTCCGTTACTCTACCTACAGAAACAGTTAACGGAAAAAGATACTATGTAACACCGAGTGGTAATAAGTATCCGTCAGTCACTACTGTAACAGGTATGCACAACGCGAAATGGGTAGCCAAGTGGAGAGCTAATGTCGGAGCAGAGAAAGCTGATAAGATATCAGCACAAGCTGCTGGTCGTGGTTCAAGATATCACTACATGCAAGAAGACTTTTTAAACAATATAGACATCACAGAAAAATTAAAGAACGCTACACCTCTTGATCAAATGATGTTTAATCAGACAAGAGAGATAACAGAAAAGATCGGAGATATCTATATGTTAGAAGGTTCTTTGTATAGTGATGATCTAGCGATAGCTGGTAGAGTTGACTGTATAGCAGAGTTCGCTGGTCAAGTATCTGTAATAGATTTTAAGACTAGTACTAAAGCTAAGTCACCGAGTAAGATTAAATCATACTTCATGCAAGAGACAGCTTACGCTAAGATGTTTGAAGAAAGACATGGAGTACCAGTAGAAAGAATAGTAACTATTGTATCAGTAGAAGAAACAGGACAAGCTCAGTTGTTTGTCGAAAATCCCAACAACTGGATTGACCAGTTGTTGAGTCTTCGTAGTCAGTATAAAACTGAATATGGTTTTTAGGAGTAGTGCCTAAGTTTCATACACTTCAAGTTACATAGTAAAGATGATTATTAAAGCTGGAGAAATTACTCCTAACAATAAAAAACCCATCTCAAACAAAGTTAATGTTGACGCTTTTACTTCTTCGCCGTGTCTACTCCATGATTGTTTTAAGTTCATTAGAGTATCCCTGTTATAAATAGTTATAGAAATCAAATGATTCCGACATATATTTATAACACTTATAACCTACAATTCATATTAATGATAAAGAAATTATGGCATATTCAAAACAAGTAGTAGACAGATTTGAATCAGTTCTTAGAAATCCTGAGAAACATTCTGTTGGAAGATTCGACCCAAAAGATCCTAATGTAATAACAGGTATGGTCGGAGCTCCAGCATGTGGTGATGTTATGAAGTTAGATATGAAAATGAATGGTAATGTTATTGAAGATGTTAAGTTTAAAACATATGGTTGTGGTTCAGCTATAGCTTCATCAACTTTGTTTGTAGAAATGTTGAAAGGTAAAACTATAGAAGAAGCTAAGAAGATAACAGATAAAGAGATCGCGGCTATACTAGACTTACCTCCAATCAAATTACATTGTAGTGTATTGGCAGAAGACGCTATTAGACAAGCTATCAATAATTATGATCCAATGATGGGACACAACAATCCTCCAAAACTTGACAACTGAGCGAACGCTGTTATAATAGATATATGATCTTAACTAAAAAGAAGTTTACTAACTCAGTTGAAGAACTAGTTATTAAAAAAGAATTGTCTTACATAGACGCTATCGTTTACTTTTGTCAACAGAATCATTTAGAACCTGATTCAGTCAAAGGATTAATAACACCACCTCTAAAAGAAAAGATAAAAGCTGAAGCAGTAAATCTTCGTTTTTTAAAAGAAGAATCAAACGCGAAACTACCAATATAAATTATGAGACCACAGAAACAAAAACCATATCAACAAAGAAAACATTTTAACAAACCAAAGAAACATGACGGACCACCTCCGTTTGATGTTATGTTAAGACAGTTCAAAAAGAAGTGTGAAAGAAAAGGTATCGTAGCCGAAGTTAGAGAAAGACAGTATTACGAAAAACCAGCTGAGAAAAGACAAAGAAAAAAGAAAGAAGCTATTCGTAGAGAAAGAATTAATCAACTAAACAACAACACCTTAGGTAGAGCTAAAAGATATTATTAATGACCAGTAGAGAAGGATTCGATGCCTACTGTTTGTACTTAGCTATTAACAATCATTTTAATACAGAGTCTTATGACTTCTTCAAGTACAACGGTAAAGTACCCGTAAAGTTACCAGCGTTTCTAAAAAGAAATGACAAGTATCATTTTGCTAAGTTAGCTCGTGAACATAGAGATGAACTTAAAGATTTTCTAGTCGCTAATCTATCTAAACAAAAATACTATGTTAAGAATCTATTAGACAATGAGTGTATTGATAACTATAAAGATTTTAAGAAAAGAAAACAGAAATTGACATACACTATTACAGAAGATATGAGATACTTGTATGACAGGTATGACACTTTAGATGATGTATTAGAAGTACAAAACGGTCAACATAGTGTCATACTCAAAGAATTCTTAGGTAAGAATATACAAGCTGAGACATTCATAGCGTTCGATAGTATGTTTGGTATCTTTGAAGACTATGATGAAATGATACAAGAACAATTCATTTGGCCGAAAGTAAAAGTAAGATTAAATAAATTAAAACCGTTCATAGAATATGAACAACAAAAAATAAGATTAGTAATGAAAGGAATATGGCTACAGCCTACATCATAGGTAACGGTCCAAGTAGAGCTGATGTATCTTTACATACATTAGAGGGTACTACATTTGGTTGTAATGCTTTGTACAGAGACTTTGCACCTGACTATTTGATATCTGGTGATTCAACTATCATCAAAGAGATTTGTAAATCAGATTATCCGAAAGAACATAAATGTATCTTTCCAGATTTTGATCCTGTTCCAAAAGAATATCACGAAATGATTCTTATGGGATTCGATCCTTCATTCAATTTTAAAGAATCTGATTTAAACAGATGGGACCATTGTTGGATATTTGGACTTCAAGATGATATCTCAGAGATCATGGAAGTTCATGTCATTGGAGTAAATCCTGAATGGCAAATAACAAATATGAAAGGTACAGAAGAAGACCCTAGATTTAGTGTCAACTTCTTTGCCGGAAGTCAAGCTATGGCTCAGGCTTCTATAATGGGTTTTGATGAAGTATGTCTTGTAGGTTTCGATTCTATATGGAACTTTCAAGATGATACTTATCAGAATATCTATGCTGGTACTAACGCCTATAAAAGAGAGAAAGAGACTTCTCGATTGAGGGTTGGTACTAGTGATCCTAACTCACTATTAGGAACACAAGAAGCACAGATAAAAAAAGTGATTGACAGATTTGAAGATGTCGATTATACTATATACTATGAAGGAAATAAAAAACCTTTATTACATAATAGTTTTACATAATGAATAAAGTGGATAAAATAATAAAATAATACAATTAAATACAAGGAGATAAAATGTCATTTAATGAATTAAAGAGAAGTCGCGGTGGCTTCGATAAACTACAAACCGCACTAGAAGCCGAATCCTCGGAAAAGAAATCTTATGGAGATGATAGATTCTGGAAACCTGAACTAGATAAATCTGGTAATGGGTATGCAGTACTTCGTTTCTTACCAGCAGCCAATGGAGAAGAACTTCCATGGATCCAATATTGGGATCATGGATTTCAAGGTCCAGGTGGTTGGTTCATAGAGAAATCTTTAACAACTCTAGGAAATGATTGTCCTGTTTCAGAGTATAATACTACTCTATGGAATAGTGGCGATGAAGCCCAAAAGGATCAAGCAAGAAAACAAAAACGAAGACTACACTATGTAGCGAATGTTCTTGTTGTCTCAGATCCAACTCACCCTGAGAACGAAGGTAAAGTTATGCTTTATCGTTTCGGTAAAAAAATCTTTGAGAAAGTCAAAGATGTAATGCAACCTCAGTTCGAAGATGAGAAACCTATCAATCCGTTTGATATGTGGGAAGGTGCTGACTTTAAACTTAAAGTTAGAAAAGTAGATGGATATTGGAACTATGATAAATCAGAGTTCGCGAATCCTGTCCCTATCTCAGAAGACGATTCTGTTTTAGAAGGTATCTACAACAAACAACATTCTCTAGCAGAACTAATTGCTCCAGATCAATTTAAATCTTATGATGATCTGAAAACTCAATTAGACAGAGCGTTAGGTTTGGGTGGAGTTGAAGTATCTACAGCAACAGCAGAAACAATAGCAGATGATAATACATCAGCTTCTTCTGCAACAGCGAAAGAGACACCATGGGCTGATACACCAGCACCAGTAAGTAATTCAGAAGACAGTAGTGATACAACTATGAGTTATTTTGAAAAACTTGCTAACGACCAGTAATAGAGTTATAAATACTATAACCTAATTAGATAAGGGAAGAGCTCTTCGTGTCAGAGCTTGAACTAACTCAGCTGAGTTAGTGGGACGGTTGAGAATGGGGATTCTTAACATTCAATGAGGAAAGATATCTAAAGCGGCAGGAGATATCGGTATTAACGGCGGGACAGAGGGGCCAGTTTATACACTTTTATTCTATTGGGCTAACGCCATATTACCAGCGAATGAATCTTGAGGTTCTGTACCTGTTGGTACTATTGTAGTAGATTTACTACCTTCATTAACAGTTTGATTGGTTTGTTGAACTACAGTCATAGCTCTTTCCATTGTATTATTTGATTTTTGATCGTCTATATCTTTTTGTCTTCTAGCAAATTCTTCTGATTGACCTTGTTTCTCTATTTCGAAAGCTGCCTTTTCTGATTCAACCCTTCGAGCCATATCACCAGCTCCAATATCTACTTCATCTATTTGAAATCTTTCAGGTAAGAAATTATTAATACCTGAGATCGCGTAATTGATTCCGTTCTCTATACCTTGAAGTACAGTAGCCATTAGTCCTTGAATACCTAACCATATTGATCTGAATACATTACTCAAACCTGTAGTAGCTTTATCTTTCCATAATATCAAACCATCTATAGCATTTTGAAAACCTATTTTAATCATTTCCCAACCAGCATATAGTTTATCTTTAATCTTATGAAAATTATTAGCTAACCATAGTATACCAAAAACTATAGCTGCTACTGCTAATGCTATAGCGATATACGGTGCCATGAAAGCTACAGCACCTGCTATTAGAGTAATAGCTGTCATCATCATTCCAGCTACGAACGCTAAACTTGAAGCCGCTAATCTAATAGCTCCTGTTAATAATCTTTTACCTGCTGCAGCCATAGTCTTTCCGACTTTACTTAGACCTCTTGTAAAAGCGTTGTCTCTTAAACCTTCTGTAGACTCCCAAAGTTTCTTACCACTTTCTTTTAATGATTCTTTCATTTTCTCATTAGCGTCACCCATAGCATTACCAAAAGTAAATTTGAATTCATCTACCATATTCATTTTTTTGAATTGACCTTTCTCATCACGATTAGCGTCTTTCCACTTTTGTTTTGGTTTCTCTGGATTGAATTCACCACCCTTTCTTTCTGGATCTTTGGGTGTCATTACACCTGCTAATGGATTGAAGTTTTTTAATGTACCCAAGAGGTCAACACCACCTGTATCATCAAGCTTAATTCTCTTACCAAAGAAGTTATCTTCTGCTAGATTTCTTTTTAAAGATAATAGTACTAATGTACCTAATGATGAAACTATAGTAGTGACAATAGCTATAAGAGATTTGATACCTGGTGCCTCAGCGATCATACTCAGACCACCTGTAATCTGTTTAAAATCATCTGACAGTGCTGTACCTAGATCACCCAATTTAGAACTCATAACTGTTTTTAGTTCATCTAATTTACCTAGTTGAGCCTGACCTCTCATCTGAGCCATTTTATCAGCAGCCATTTGATACTCTTGAGCTTTGTTAACAGCTTTAGCTTCATCTACATAAGCATTAGCCATTTCTTCGGCTATATCATTACTAACTCCTAGTCCTTCCATGAAACCATTTTTTAGTTCTTTAAAAGCTATTTTCTGTTCTTCATCACTTTTAGCTAAGAAGTTAACTTGTTCGGCATCTTTTTTTCCTTGCTGTTTTACTTCAGCAAGTAGATTGTCCATTACTTTGTCAGCCATTTATTATTTCCTAGTTAGGGTTATTGTCACCATGTTCTTTCGCTGCACTAGATGTGTATAGTCCAAACCAAGCTGCTCCTGCTCCGACTAGAATTGAAATTAATCCTGATTGTTCTAGTGAAGGTTCTGGTAAATCCATAAACCAGAATGTCGCGAAGTATAGTAAGTACATATAGATGCCTAAGAATAGTCTTGGAATAATTCTCCAAGCGTCTATTGTCTTAGCTGCGAATACCCATTTCTGCCATGGGTTCTTTCTATCTTCGTTTGTTAATTCAAATATTTCTCTTTTAAGATCGTTATTTTCAGTAACCATTTCCATAAACTTTTTAAGGTCTATTTCAACTTCGTTACGGCTCATATCTCCACTAAATCTATCTCTGTGATCTTCTGCCATTGTTATCTCCTCATTTTAGCCTCAGCGTTCTTTTGACGCTGTTCTTCTTCTTCTAAATGTTTCATTAGAAGTTGAACATATACTTCCCTCTCCCAAGGTATCATATAGTTCAGTTCTGTTAAACTGTACTTATGATGTTGCATCAAACCGAAGTTTGTATGTATTAAATTATATAGACTTTCATGAGAGAGGGTTAGCTGAAAAAATTAGCTATCCCATCTAATTCGTATGAATTAGTCTCAGAACATTTTTCACAATCATAAGTTCCATTAATTCTTAGTTTTGTGACATTAGAAAAAAACTTATTAACCTTTTCAAACATTTCCATTGTCATGCTATCTAAGAATGTTAATAACTCTTTGTCTGTAAAATCATCTCTAGTATGAATTTCATCTCCATGAATAATTGTATTAATACATTGTTGTACAATTTCGAAAACTACTTTAGGGTCTTCGTTTTTCTGTAAATCAACTTTATTAATTATTTCATAACTAGGTTGTCTTAAGTCAAGACTGATATTATCAGATATCTTAACTATATGATCTATTTTTTCTTCTGGTTCTACGACAGTGGTTTGATCTAATTGTACTGTAACTTTATTTTGTGTTGAACAATTTTTACATTCCATCTGTACATCAGCTGTTTCACCAACTGATTTAATTCTTAATTGTAAGAATAAATATTCTAAATCAATAGTAGCCATTGTCTTAGCTTCTATATCATCACAACATATATCAATCAATCTAATCATTTCACTAATTTGTTCATTAGCATTTTCTGATTCTTGTGCTACTAATAACACTTTTTGTTCACCAACTAGAAACGGTCTATAAGTGACTGTTTCACCTGTCGATGGTAAGACACAACTATGTTTAGGTGTGTCAAGTACTGGTAACGCCATAATTTATTTCCTCATAATATTATATATCTATTTAGTCCGGTTAACCGAACAATTT
>Ga0222716_10003727_pt1 | contig 12117 bp, 23 predicted proteins | sample C33_13DmetaG_FD_165044 | JGI IMG/M metagenome (GOLD analysis project Ga0222716, IMG submission 165044) | Estuarine water microbial communities from San Francisco Bay, California, United States - C33_13D | ecosystem: Environmental > Aquatic > Marine > Unclassified | place: USA: California... | reverse complement strand
TGAACCCCGGATGGGGACCGGGAGGGGCCAACACATACAACCTTTGGCTGTACAAGGGCGGCGGATCGTGCAAGCACTTCTGGCAACGGCTCACCTACCTCAAGAAGAACAACAAGAAAGTGTCCGTAAACGAGGCGAAGAAAATCATTCGCGCCGCTGGACCTATGGCCAAGCGCCTCCCCATCAACGACCCGAAGGTGGCACAGCGTCCCCGCGATATGGTGAACCGTGGATTCCTTGAACCGAAAGACTTTACGACCCCAAGATAATGGCGAACCTTATTCTCTTTATCTCTCCGGCCAAGCTCAAGAAAGAGACCGCATTCGGGGGCTCTGTAGACGATGAAATCCTACAGCCATACATTCGATTGGCTCAAGAGATGCACATCCTCCCGGCCATCGGACAAAGCCTCTACGACGATCTACGCACCAAGGTGGGGGCCGGCACGATTACCGGAGCCGACGAGACCTTGATGGATGACTATATCGCCCCGGCGCTGGTTCAGCTTGCGTTCTCTGAGGCGATGCCTTTCATCCGCGTCCGAATCGTAAATAATGGGGTGACCATTATGGACTCGGAGCAATCCACGGCGGCCACATACGGCGATATGAAGCCGCTCATGAACCGCGCGAAAGATTTGGGCCTGTTCCACATCGAGAGGTTGATGGACTACCTAGACAATAACGGCAGCACCTTCCCAGCTTTAGACGCAGAGACGGCCGGGGAGCTGTGCCGCACCCGCAGAAACTACACGCAGGGGTTGAACCTGTACCCAAATGTCAACGACGATAAACTCGTGGAGCGCATTTTAAGAGATTACGGCATCCGCTATTGATGACCAACGAAGAGAAACTCGCCGACTATATCCTAAAGAGAGATGGCAAACAGCAAAATAACCGACCTTACCGAGTTGACTTCCGTAGCGAACGACGACGTCCTGGTCATCGTAGACGACTCAGCAACTGAGACAAAGAAAATCTCCTTCGCTAACCTGTCCGCAGGTATCAGCGTAGGCAACGCCACGGCGTTACAATTCACGGCCCTGAACTCTACCGGCTCGACCATTACGAAGGGCTCGGCGGTGTATGTCTCCGGCCATACATCCGAGACGCAGGTGGCCCCCGCAGACAACACCTCTGCCTCTACCATGCCGGCCTTTGGAATCGCTACCGACGACATCCTTGATGGTGCGACCGGGACCATCGTCATCGGTGGCGAGATTAGCGGAATAAACACCTCGGCCTTTACCATTGGGGATGAGTTGTATGTCGGCACGGCGGGAGCTTTGACAGCCACCAAGCCCACCGGGACGGCACTCATCCAAAAGGTGGCCAAGGTGACCAAGGCCGCCGCAAGCGGAGAGATTCTTGTAACGGGAGCGGGCAGGGTCAACGACCTCCCCAACCTCCCGGACGGACAGATTTGGATTGGCAATGGTTCAGGAGTACCCGAAGACAAGACGCTTACGGCAGGAGCGAACGTCACGATAACCGAGGACGCCACGAGTGTCACCATCGCCTCCACGGGTGGCGGGTCAGGAACCAAACTAGACGGTCAGAACATTGAGTACGAAGTGAGCGCCACGGCCCTGTCTTCGGATGGAGACTTCGAGGGCATGGTGGCCAAAGTCGGCGACGCAGGAAATACCCTAACGCAAGGAGACGTTTACTACTGGAACGGAGCCCAGAACGATTGGGTGGCCGCTGACAACAGCGCCGAAGGCACATCAAAAGGCATTCTTGGTATTGCGCTAGGCACAAGCGGAACCGCTGACGGTGTACTGATCTCCGGGGTATACTACTATGGTACACCTCCAGGTAGTGCAGCCGGCGACGTCATGTACTTGAGCACATCCGGCGACATGACCGAAACCGCGCCCACTACGACGGGAGACATCCTTCGTGTTTTGGGTCAGCGTCTTGACGCCAACCGCGTAATGTTTATTCCGTCGCAGGACTTCGTCGAGATTGGGACCATCGACCTATCCGACTTGTCGGATGTTACGGTGACCAGCCCTGCCGATGGTCAGGTACTCATATATGACAGCACGGATTCACGCTTTGAAAACGCCACACTAAATACTCTCACCGGTACCGTGGATGGCGCGGAGCTAGAATTTTTAACGCGCACCGCAGCCATCGGCACCGCAGGACAGGCCGAGGGGACTATCGTTAAGTTCGGGACGGGTACCCTCATAGCAGGGCAGGTATACACCCACGCCTCGGGCGCTTGGGTCGCTGTCGATGCCGACGCGCAGACTACAACGGAGGGACTCCTTGGGATGGCCCTTGGAACCTCTCCGACTACTAACGGACTCCTGGTCCACGGGGTTGGGTACCTGTCCCACGATCCCGGCACGGCGGGGGACGTTCTTTATGTTTCCGCTACGGCGGGCGAAGTGACGGCAACCCAACCCTCCACTACGGGGCAGTTTGTGCGCGTGGCGGGTTACTGCCTCGCAGATGACAAGGTGTTCTTCTCACCCTCCCAAGACTTTATTGAAGTTGGCTAATATTAGCAAAATAAACGCGATCGCTTTGGCGAACATCGCGAAGCTCGATGCAGTAGACGCGACGAATATCGCCAAGGTCAACGGCTTGACTTTTACGGATGCAGGCGTAAACCCCAACCCCGCGACCAGTGGATTCCTTTTCACGTATTCGGGAGCGGGTGGAGCGTATAGCGTTAGGCAGTTGAATAACAACGCCGCCACCGCGCTCCGGGTACGCAGGGCAAGCGACAACGTGGAAATCGACATTGGATTTGATGGAAGCGGAGACCTCGCGACGGCTGACATCGCAACCCATTGCGGTACTTCCGACGGTTACTGCTCGATTTGGTACGACCAAACAGGAGACCAAAATCATTCAGAGCAAACCGATACGGACTATCAGCCCAAAATCTACGACGGCACAACGCAGAGCGTCTTGGAAGAAGGCAGTACCGGCAACAAGAAACCGACCTTAGAGTTCAAATTGGTTTCAAGCAATGTGCCATATATGCTGCACACAAGCCTTGATGCTAAAGGCATTTTTGCTGTGAGCCGGCCCGAGACCGCAATCGTGGGTAGCGCGAACTTTTTAAATGGTCTAAGCACCAATACAGGTTTTCGCGGCCTATGTCCTACGGGAAACTCCGGCGGTCGGACAGCGCGGGCATTTACTAATACCGGAAGCCTGAATATTACTGCACTGGGCTCTCTTACGAATCAGTGCTTCTTGGCATTCAATAGCAATGGATCAACCGGAAGCCTAGAATACAATGGGGCAAATGAAGTGACCGGTGGCGCCACTCAGATGACCGTGGATAAAATCGGATCAAATAGAGCCTCTGGTTCAGACACGCAGTATCGCTTGGAAGGCAACTGTCAAGAGCTTATCCTTTATGAGTCAGACCAAACCTCGAACAGAACTGGAATTGAAACCAACGTTAACGGGTACTTCAATATTTTCTAATGGGCATTGGCAAGGTCAGCGGGGCAAACGTCTCAATCGTAAAAAAATTCAGCGGTTCAAGTGAATTCTTAAGCATTAGCGTCGGAACTCCAGAAGCAGCCGAGACGCACGTGTTCCTTCTTGCGGGTCAGTCTAATATGGTGGGTCGGCCGACCTTTGATGGTGGCACGGGATACCCCTCCGGTACTTTGCAGTATCCCAAGGCCACAGGATATCCAACCTACACTGATACAACGACCATCGCCGCCTCTTCTCCTTTAGGACATTGGGACTCTCAGGCGGGAGATATGGGTCTGGCTCTGCAATTTACCATTGACTACGTCACCGACACAGGCGCTTCCGTTGTCTTGATTCCTGCCGCCGATGGAGGAACCAGCTTCGTAGACAATAATTGGAATCCATCGGACGCTCAATACGACCATGCCGTGGACGCGACGAACGCACTAATGGCGGCCAATACGGATTGGATTTTAAAAGGAATTCTTTGGCATCAGGGCGAAAATGATAGCTTGAGCTATAGCAACGAAACGGATTACAGCACCGCCTTCTACAAGATGATTCAGAAGATGCGGATCGACATCAACGAAGCAAATCAACAGACTCCCTTTATTTTGGGTGAGCTGTTGGTAGGAGGAACCGCAACTGACTCAGCCGGGACGGGAAATACAGCGGTAATTGACAACGCCACCACATACAACTACTGTACCGCTAAGGTGAGCGCCACAAGCCTAAGCGGTATGGACAACGTCCATTTCAACGCGGCAGCTTTAAGGACGTTTGGTACGCGCTACAACACGGCCTTCTCCGGATTGTCCAACCCATATCCCACCGCAGAGACGGGAGCTTCAGGACATTGGTTATTTGGCCGAGGGAATCAATACTACATCGATTTAACAGGTGCCACGAACCCAACAGATAATGGCGCCGCACCCGTTCACGGGTACAACTTCGCTGAGTTGCAGGGGAGTAGTGACGGCTTACTAACCAGCATTACAGAGTCTGCGAACCTTACTATGTGCTTTGTCATTAAGGCTCCAGCCAATACAATCGTTGGTGGAACTTTAAGGACGTCGGCCAACGCATCTGACGGGATGAGCATATACAAATCCACCAGCAACTTGTATTTCAATGAGCGCGGCGGCACATCACAAATAACCATTGGCGGTATAAGCGTCTCGGATTATTACTTTGTGGCTGTGTCTTTGGATTCTTCCGATAATTACGTAGGCTATCTTGGAGACACCACTGCCTCAACGGTAGTTACAGGAACTGGACCAGGTCGAAACGCAAGCAACAGAGCCTTAGGTATTGGGGACGCATGGTATGGATCAGCCGGTTTTGACAACGCAATGGAAGTTTGCGAAACCATTTTTTTTGACTCGGCCAAAACTGAAGCGGAACTGGACGCCATCTACGCCCGAAGCGTTAGCCGCATGAGCGCGCGGAATATTACGATACAGTAAGAACACTCCAACATCTTAAATATGGACGCGCTTACCACCTTTGAAGTCATGACGTTGGCCGGCTCCATCATTGGGGTCTACGTCAAACTCACGCAAGAGATAGGCAAACTCAAGGGCCGGGTGGTGGCATTGGAGAAGACCGAGACAGAGGTGAAGGCCATGTTGACGGAGCTCCTAGCCTCAGTCCAAGAGATTAAGATTCTCCTAGCCAAGAAGGGCATCGAATGAGATACTTCACCTATGACGAGTTTGATTCGCCGGACGCGCCGGGATCGGGTCACGAGATGCAGCCGCAGTTCTTGGATATGCTCGACGACGCCCGCGAATTGAGCGGCGTCCCCTTCGTCATCAATTCCGGATTTCGAACTTCGGAGCACAACCGCGCCGTCGGGGGAACCCCGGATAGTGCGCACCTTACGGGTTGGGCGGCAGACATCCGCGCCACTTCTTCCAATCGTAGGTGGATGATTATCGAGGCTCTCATTCAATGCGGGTTCACTAGGATTGGCGTGGCCGACTCCTTTGTTCACGTAGACTGTTCCCCATACAAGGCGGAAAATGTCATGTGGTTATATTGAATGGTGATGATGACAGCAATCCTCACACAAGTCGCCGAGAGCGCATGGTACGTCGAGAACTTTTGGCCCTTGGTTATCGCCCTCATGGCGTTCCTCAAGGCCGTCATGAACCTGGTACCGACAGACAGCAAAGCCCCAGACGTGTTCGGCGTCTTGGATAAGATTGTGAGTGCGCTCATCCCTGACCGGCTCAAGAAGTGAAGCTCTTGTCCATCCTTAAAGGGCTGGACATTACCGAAGCCTTCAAGACAAAAGGCGACCTCAGAAGGTGGAGCGCAAAGCGTACCATCGGCGGAGTGTTGGCACTGACGGCGTCGGAAGTAATCCTCGTTCATGGCATCAGTTGGGAGGCGGTGGCGCTGGCTGGAATTGCCATCGTCCCGATCACCGCGTCCATGTTCGAATGATTACCCAACACACCCGCAACCACTACACCGTTACAACCCCGGACATCGTAAACGACGAGCGGCAATACGTGCTCATCTTGTCCGATGTGCACTTCGACTCTACCAAGTGCGACCGGGAGATGTTGACCAAGCACCTGAACCAAGCCCTCGAAAGAAAGGCTAGGGTGTTTTTGAATGGTGACTTCCTCGATTTGATGGGCGGCAAGTACGATCCGCGCAACACCCTTCCCGGTGGGTTGCGTCCAGAGTACCGAGGGCAGGACTATTTCGATATTGTAACCCATGACGCGGTTCGGTTCCTAGAACCATACAAGGACATCCTATCCGTATACGCTCAGGGAAACCACGAGACGAACGTTCGCAAGCGTCAGCACACCGACCTATCAAAAAGGGTTGTGGAGGGATTACAGGCGCTCGGAAGCCCTATCCAGCTCGGAGGGTATTCCGGGTATATTCGGTGGCGCTATATGTACCACACGGAAATGAAGTCGTACATGATGCACTACCATCACGGGTACGGCGGCAACGCCCCCCGAAGTAAGGGCGTCCTCCACGCGGATATCGACGCGGCCAAATTCCCTGACGCCGATGTCATTGTTCGCGGCCACGATCACAACAAGTGGCATCTACCAATCACAACCGAGCGCATCACGCAAAAGATGACCGTCAACAGGAGCACGGTCCACCACTTGCGGTGTGGCAGCTACAAGAAACTTGGCGACGGGTATAGTGGGTGGGAGGTAGAGAAGGGCTTCTCTCAGCCCCGGCTCGGTGGATGGTGGTGGTACTGCGTCAAGAACGGCAAGAGCTGGGAGACCGGAGTTGAGGAAGCCCACTAAAAGAAAAACCCCCGAACGTTTCCGGGGGCTCTCCTTTATCAATGCTTGAAGGCGCCTGTCCGCCCGCTACAATATACCTTATTTCTTGAACGGAGCCAAGAAGGCGTCCATCCGGGATGCGGTTTTTTCTCGTCGCTCGAAGTCGGCCTGCATCACCATCCATTCGTTGGCGTTGCGGTGTTCGAGCTCGTCGCAGATGCTCAAGTACATACTTGTGGTTTCCTTGCCTCGGAGAGAGTTGGGGGTCGAGGCGATTGGCTTAGCCAGCCCGAGGAGTTCGTCGGTGCTAAGGTTGCTCAAGGCTTTTTCTAGGGCGTCCATGTTCAGGCGTTTAAGTTCTCGAAGTAGGTTCATGTGTTCTCCTTGTAGTAGTTGAATTCCCATCGCACCTCCTGCCGGGAGAGTTTGCAGTGGTCCGCTATGGCGTCAAGAAAGCGTGTGTCGCCGCTTCTCATCTGCCTCTTGAATTGGTCGTAGTCAATGCCCAAGGCTTTGCAGCAGTGGTGAACAGAACCGTATTGGCTGACTATCATCTCAAAAAAGTCCATTTCCAGAGGGGCTTAAAATAGTGTAATCCTTTCCATATGGTCCGCCCCTGTGCTCGGTCTCTTCCCGCGCTTCGGGGAACAGATCGCATAGGTGACCGGGTACTTGGTCGATGAGGGAGGGATACAAGATGAAGCTTTCTCCGATTTCGTACTTCGTGTGTTGGCATTCGGTAGCCGATCCGGAGACCGCACCACGGACGCCGCGCTTCCAGTTGTACTTGACCGCTTGCCAATCGACAAACACGTGGAGACCGAGGTGAATCATAGCGCAATGATTTTCTTATGGGCAGCGTCTAGAGCCTCACGCATGGCGCGGAGCTTGATGAGGCGCACGTCGTCGGCGATGTATCCGGTAAAGCTCTCGTCGGTGTTGAGCTCCTGCGTGCGGGCTGTGATGCTCTCGTTGATGTCCATGACCTGGTCGTATACGATGCGGATGGTCTCCATGCAGAACTCGCTACGGCCTCTGTGGTGGCCGGCTTGCTCGGCGCGTTCGAGTGATTCGTTGAATGAGCTCATTGGGCAGACAGGTTTTGGACTTTCTCCTCTAGGCGCTCGGTGTATTCTTGTAGGTCTTTGACCTTGCGCAAGAGGTCGAGGCGCTCGGATACCATACACATCGGGGTGAGGATTTGTATGACCTCGTTGAATTTGTGACTCTGTCGTTCCATGTTCGTTTTGTTTCCACAAATATACACAGAGTTTGTAATTCTGCAAATCCTTCTTATATTTGCGTAAGTCAAAATTGAACACATGACAAGATTTAGAGAATGGTTCACAGCCGTGAACAAGGCCATCGTCGCACAGATGGCCATCCAAAAAAAGACCCAGCGGGATCTTGCCGAGGAGCTCGGTATTCATCCCGCTACCATGAACCGCAAGCTCAAAGACCCCGGCCTGTTTAGTACCGGCGAATTCGGGCAAGTCGTAGAGGCTTTGGACATCAACCTTCAAAACATCGAGAGCTATGGTTCAGGCACAAATTGAGAGCATCCAAGGCAAGGGCGACTGGAAGGGTCAACATGGTGTCATGTACCAATTCGAGGTGTCCTTCAAAGACGGAACGGTCGGAGAGGCCAACAGCAAAACCCAAGAGCCTCCGTACAAGGTCGGGGATGAGGTCTACTATGAGGTGAAGAGCGATAACGAGAGGTGGGGCAAGAAGCTCAAAATCTCAAAGAACCCTCCACCCCCCGGAGGCTTCCAGCAGTTCCAACCCAAGGCCAACCCAAACAAAGACAAGCAAATCATCCGTGGGATGTGCTTCAAGGTTGCGGGTATGGCGTGGGCCAACCAGTACAAGCACAAGTCTTTCGAACTTCCTCACGAGGTGATGGTGAAGGACGTGATCGACCTGGCCAAGAAGTACGAGCAAGCCTTTAACCAATGGATGGAAGAATGAGCGACTGTTGCGGGGCCGCTCCGGTCCTTCAATCCGAAGACGTGGGCATCTGCCCGGAATGCAAAGAACATTGCGAATACATTGCCCATGAGTGAGATGACGTACATGGAAAAAGTCAACCGCGTGATGTTCCTCCGGGAGCACAGACGGAACCTACTGACCGCCTTCTGCCGTGAGGATACCGACGAGAGGGAGAAACAGATGCTGACCCAAGAGCTGAAGAACGTGAAGAACGCTTTGCGTAAGTTGGATCCGGATGGTATGTTCCCGCCATGAAGTATTGGTTCGAAGTTGAGGACGCGCAGCGGTGGGGACTGCCTGCCGCTGCCGTTCTGGCTCACCTGAAGTATTGGATCGAGCGCAACACCTCGGCAGGGGAAGCGCCATGCATGACCCAAGGCATCAAGGAGATGTCCGAGTATATGCCGTTCCTTACTGCGTCGCAAATCAAAAGAGCCTTGAGCAAATTGGAAGAGGGAGAGGCCATCTACCGCACCTCAAACGGGTTCGATAGGAGGGGTACTTTTTGCCTTGGGACGATTCCGGCCAATCGAAGGGACGAAAGTGAACCATCGATGGGACAGAAACAGCCAATCGATGAGCCAAATTTAGCCCGTGTACATATAGAAACAAATACCTCTAAGAGAACAGAGAGTACAGCGTGCGCGTATGAGAGACCGACAGAGGAGGAGGTGGTCGAATACCTGACCGAGATCGGCGGTTCAGACGTGGCCCTTCAGTTGGGTCAAGAGTTCCACACCCACTACGAAACGACGGGGTGGTATGTTAGCGGCAGCCCGATGGCCAAATGGAAACCCAAGGCCCGAAGCTGGTTAAGCCGTCTCAGAAATAAACAAAGCAATGAACGACGAAAAGGATTCAACCCAAACAACTTCACTCCGAGCGGCCTCAAGGACTTTATCGACAACGGATAGTACCGAACTACTCCTGCGCGGAGATAGTCCAAAATTGACCCCTCAAAATGCGTGGTACGGAGGCACAAGCGTTCGGCGCGCGCTCAGACTGGAGCCAGCACGTACCCGGGCGTGGTTTCTTGCGGAGCTCGGTAAGCTCATTAAGTTCGTCGATGCGACTAAAACCATCCAAGACGACGAGGAGATGAAAGAGACGGCGCGGGCGTTGCTCGAAGAACACCCGGCGATGAAGCTGGAGGAGTTCCGCTTAATCTTCGAGGGCATCAAGAGAAACAAGTTCGGCCCCATGTACGGCCGCCTGAAGCTGGGGGAGATAATGGAATGCTGTAGAAAATGGGAAGGGACGCGGGCCGAGAAGATTCTTGAACGTGACCATCGTCCGGAGCACGATCCGCACCGAAGATATTCCGGGAGCGTTGAGCCAAGAAAGGCTATCTTGTTGACCACACAAGACCTCATTGACCTCGGACAATTAAAGCCCAATGATTGAAGGAATTCTCGCCGCCATCGCCGTGTTGAGCTTTGCACAGCTCGGGGTTGAATACTTCCAAGAGAACTCGGTTCGGCTTTTTAATCTTGTGATATTTTGCCTGTCATGCCTCGGCCTCGCATCGTGACACGAAAGAAACTCATAGCCCGCCTCGACAAGGTCTTCTCCCAATGGGTCAGGAGCAAAGACGCCGACCATCGTGGGTTGGTGCAGTGCTTTACCTGCGGCGTGTGGAAGCAATGGAAGACTGTCGACGCGGGACACTTTCAAAGCCGCGCTAAGTTCTCGACCCGATGGGACGAGTTGAATGTCAAGCCGCAATGCAAGAGCTGCAACGGATTCCGTAGCGGGGAGCAGTGGAAGTTTGCCCGGCACCTGGACAGGGTACACGGAGAGGGGACCGCGCTGGATGTAGAGCAACTCTCGAACACGACGAAGAAGTGGAGCTCGGAAGAACTTGAGGCGATGATTGACGTATACAACCGAAGACTCCGCAAGCTATGAAGACAGTAACAAGCGTAAGCGGAGGCCAATCATCAGCATACATTGCCGCCAATTACCCGAGCGACTTTCTTGTGTTTGCGCTGGTGTGCATTGAAGACAGGAACTGCACGCCAAAAGACCAAAAGCTAGTTCAAGAAGTTAGCGACAGGATAGGTCGTGAGTTCATTGCAACCGCCGAAGACGACACCATTCTTCACACGATGCTCGACCTTGAGCAATACTTGAGTCAGCGTATAGACTGGGTTGCGGGTGAGACCTTTGATTATGTGACAACGCACAAAGGCGGATGGCTGCCCAATAAGCTGCACAGATATTGCACGGTTGAGATGAAGTTGCGGCCAATGTTCCATTGGTGGAAAGACACCATTGGAGAGCCTGTAAAAATGCAGATCGGGTTTCGTTCAGGAGAAGAACGCAGAGCGGTCAAAATGCAAGAGCGATGCAACGAGGATGGTCTGTTGGAGTTTAAGCACGTCGTTGGCAAGCACTCAAACGGGAACAACAAATGGGCTGAGGCTGCATGGCAGAAGCCGGTCTTCCCGATGGTCAACGACGGCATTCGGCGGGACCAGGTCGTTGAGTTTTGGAGGGGTAGTTTTGTTCGATTTGCACCTCGGAACAACTGCGTCGGGTGCTTTCATAGAAACCCGCTCCTGTTGCGTAAGATGTTTGAGCAACACCCGGAGAAGATGGAATGGTTTGCTAGCCGGGAACGCATCGAGGGGAAGGGGCAATGGATCCACGGGGGTTCGTCTTACGACAAGATCAGCCGGCACCGGCTACAACACCAGTTGGACTTTGACGACTTCTCGGAGTGCGACTCCGGACACTGTGGACTATGACCTTGAACCGCTACCTCTCACGCAATTATGACGACCTCCAACAGGCCGCGCACCGTATAGCGGGAAGAGATGGCGACGACCTACTTCACGAAGTTATCCTTCAGCTGTACCAAACCAAACAGGAAACCATCGACGGACTCCTTGATCGGGGGCAGATGAAGTACTGGGTGTTGCGGGTCATGGTCAACAACTACAACTCCAAGACCTCACGCTACCACTACAAGTGGAGGAAGGACATCGAGCGCCGCCGCAAGTTCTCCAATCACATCGAGGGATGGTGGGACGGGGACGGGGTAGCGGCACACCGGGACCAGCTCTTGAACCATATTGAAGAGCGCCTCGCCGGGCTGCCTTGGTTCGATGCCGAAGTCTTTGCAATATATTTCGAAGAGGGACACACCCTAGACTCATTCAGTGAGGCCACGGGAATCTCTAGACATACACTATACACCACCATCAGACGTGTCAGAAAAGAACTCCAAAGGACTGGGCGACAAGATCGCGAAGCTGACCAAGGCGACGGGGATCGATAAGCTGGTCCACGCCGTGGTCGAAGACTGCGGTTGCGAAGAGCGACAGAAGAAGCTCAACCAACTCTTCCCAGGTCGCCACGTAGCCATGAGCGAAGCCGACGTCCCGAAGTACGAGGAAATC
>Ga0222716_10003717_pt1 | contig 12127 bp, 1 predicted proteins | sample C33_13DmetaG_FD_165044 | JGI IMG/M metagenome (GOLD analysis project Ga0222716, IMG submission 165044) | Estuarine water microbial communities from San Francisco Bay, California, United States - C33_13D | ecosystem: Environmental > Aquatic > Marine > Unclassified | place: USA: California... | reverse complement strand
CCTAATGCTGTTAAGGTTTTCCCATATCCAACTAGATCTCCAAGTAATCCGACACAAGTAGATACTTTTATATTCGTATCATTATTTTTGTATTCAATATATTCATCTTGTTCAATCTTTTTAGCTTTGAATAAACAAGCCAGTTGATGTTGTTTTAAAGTTGTAATTATTTTTACAGGTTGTGTAGAAACAGAACATTCATGATTAAGCAAATAACTCATGTGATATATTGTAAATATAGAAAATAACAATCATTTTTTTTCCGTGAATTTATTAAATACATATATAATATGTCTGTTGGAAATTATTCATTATCCGCATTAGGTGGAGAAAAACAGAAAACAACTGATGTTAACAACATAAAAATCTCGGGTGAAGTGTATGATATGAATTCAAATATAAAAACAACATCATTCTATGATTGGAATGCTAAGTTAGATTATTATACTGGTAATATAACATCTACAAGTATTATTCGACACAACGATTCATTGTCAAATGCAAATAGAAATCTTTTTTCAAAATACGTGGAAGATCCAATGACATTACCTACCCATACAGAATATGTCAATATTAAAGACTTTGGAAATAGTTTTACCGTCTTGTTAAATAGTAATTCTACAGTAGAAGATAATTTCTTTAAAAAAAGTGACGATGTTAAATATTCTCCAAAAATTCTTGAATTGAAAAATATAAATTACATTTGTCATATCAGTGTAAATTTTGATGTTAAAACAGAAATTGAGTTCATGACACGTTCATTTTTAATTGATGATGATGATAATAATAATACATTTCCAACAGATAATAGCAGTAATTATGTTATTCCTAATCATGCGATTTTTTTGAATAAAACAAACCATATATATAATACATTTACTAATTTTGCTTCTATTAATGACACTTCACTGTATAGATATGACTTTACTCAAAATAATAAATTATCAAAAGGATGGAACAGATTGGATATTTTTATTCTTAATGATACAACACTAGATACTACGAATAAAATACACGCTTTTAGTTTAGGGTTTAGTTTTCAATTATTCAAATATACTGATAATTCTGGAGTGCTACAGCAAAGAGTAGATAAAAATACAATATCATATAGTTCTAATTTATCTAAAATATATCCATTAGATGGCACACTAAACCTTATAAACAATAATTTTAATATAGTATCAGCATATTATCCAAATACTAACAAACTTTTTAATATTACAGAACAAACTGTATCGATATTAAATGCGAATGATATCAATGTTACAAATGAAATTTCGGAAAATTCAGAATACCTTAAAGATAAGTATGTTTTATCAGGAGGCAACTCAAAATTCTTAGATATATATATTGCTGAAATTCCAGATGAAAATTCAGATGAAAATTCAAATAATACATGTAATTTATACTTACATTTAAAATTTGATACAGTAAATAATGATATTAAAGAACTACTGTCATATCCACAATACATGAATATCGAAAATTCTAGTGTTATTAATGCGTACAAAGTTAAATATGGAGAAGAGTCTGTGGAACTGGGAACAGAATATTTCAAAGAAATAAGAGATGCTTTTCACATTATTGGAAATTCATCATTAAAACTTAATCAAGACAAAAATTCAGGATACAAGTATTTCTTAAATGTTCAACTTATATCTAATAAAACAGATAATAGCTCTTACTATTCTTTTAGTAATGGGTACCTATTCACACTAATGTTCTGGTTTAGATACATTAAATCAAACGCAACAACACAATATCTTATACAAATGTATAATGAAACAGACCCAAAAAGGTCAATATTTGAATTGTTTTTAAAGAAGGATAACGATGATAGAATACATATGCACTTATTTATGTCATCAGTATATGACAGCAGTAATGGCGGTATAGACCATTACGAACATACAAAAATTGTTGAAAACATCAACTTTGAAAATAACAAATGGTATCACGTATCATTCGCACAATATAGTGATAAATCAAGACTATTAATAAATGGCATTAACTATGATGTAACAGAAGACGGTAATATTAAACATAAATTTAGAACCCGAGGCGCCTCTGAAACTTATATTAATATTGGAGCGAATGCTCTAACAGGTGATATCACAGGATCCATACATCAAAATCTTAGAAGTGAAAAAAAAAACTATACAGATTTTTTTGTTGGAAACTTTGATGATTTAAGATATTATAATAAATATCAACCAGAGTCATTTATTGCGGAAAATATAATAGGAAAAGTCTTATACTTAACTACGAATGGATTGAGTGCTTTTGGAAATACTGGAATAAGTCTTTCACAATTTGAACAAAAAATTGGTATTGGCACAAATGAGCCAGTATCTAATATACACATAAAAGGGGACACTTATATTGATGGGTTAATTTCAGTATCTAGTAATATACCAGAGTTGAATATTGATAATTTAAATGTAGAAAGTTCTGTTATTTCTAATATCGAAGTTTTAAATTCGTTGAAGTTGAATAATATTGATGCTATCAATCAAAACATAAATTTTTTTTCAAATATTAATAGCATTGAACGTGATTATGAATGTAATATAGAAATATATGGAACATCAAGATTTTTTAATACTGTTTCCTTTGATTCACAACTAATCAGTAAACAGAGCGAATCAACTAATATTCCTTACCCTCAAACAGATGCACCTGTTGCAAACTTTGGGGATTCTTTTCAACTTAATGTTAAACAAAATTTTTATAAAGATAAACATGAATATCATTTGACTGTTCCTCATGAAAATGCAGGAATTGACATTAACATTGGTCAAGGTAATTTTACAAGTAAAAACGCAAATATAGAAACTATCAATGTTGATACTTTAAAGGTAAATGTAGCTCAAGTTATCCCAACATTAAAAATTGAATCAACTATTGAAAATGATCGTACAATAAATATTGCTAATTTTACCTCAGAAAAAATAGATATCTATCAATCTTGCAGTTTTATAAATACTGCTAAGTTCGAAGAAAAAATATGGTCAAGCAATACAAATACCTTTACGGGAATAAATAATTTTACTAACAGTATTAAAGCAAAAACAATTGATATTATTGATCATATTAAACTAAATAACTCAAAAATTTATTCAACTAGAACACAATTTGAATTAACTGACGCAAATTTAAAAATAACAAACGCTACTATTGAAAATCTTACTTATAATAATTTAATTGGTCAAGATATTGCACAGACTGTATCAGTTAATATAGCAGGTAATGCTTCAACGTTGAATATATTATACGCACAACAACAGCAAATTTCTTTTAATGATGATGGTGAAGCAGATTATAAGTTGAATTTTACTATAGATAAAAATGATAATAATTCACAAGTTGACAGTAATGATAATACAAAAGGTTATTATGTAGACTTAAACGATGGTAGTGAATTACAAGCTAAACAAATAACATCTGTCGATAGTAATTTTGTATCTGAAGACTATTTTATTGTAGATAAAAATGAGTATAATAATTCAAAAGTTTCATACTTATTGAATAGTATAAACGCTTTTTCAGAAGATTTGAATTTTGATAGTAAGATGTGGGAAGCATTTTTAGTTATTAAATATAAACAAAATTTCAGTGATAGCGAAAATCATACTCCTACCCCAATATTCAGATATAAAGATTTTGTGATGAGTATTCAAGATACTCAACTAAATAAGGCTAAAATATTATTTAACGATAGTAACTATGTACCAATAGTTACGAATAATTGGTATATATGTCATATTGGTCAAAAGAATGCATCTGGTAACGACAATGAGATGCACATTAATGTAAATGGAATGAACATAGGATCTTATATCATACCATTTGAATCTACTGATGGTAAATATTATTTTAGCAATATCGACGAAAACATTGGGTCAGTTTTAATTGATAATATAATATTCAAAAATTCAACCTATAAAAATTTACTTGTTCAGAATAAATTCAATGATTATCTTCCTTTGTTACAAACAATAGATGGGTTTGGTTTTATCCAAGAATTATATATTTATTCTAATTCATCAAATATTGATACAGGTAACTCAAAAATTGAGCCAGTGTTTGAAATTAACCATGGATATATTCAAACTAAAAACAGTTTATATGTGAATATTATTTCTGATGAATTTTACGTTAACTATGGTAATCTTATTATTAATGAACCAGCACTTCAATATGATTACTTCTCAAAACACTATCCCGCTGCAATTTTTACAAAACCACTATATACTTCAAATATATATGAAAATGTTTCTACACCACTTGTAGCATTAAATATACGGCAACAAAGTGATTTGAATGGAGAATATTCACAATTTGCTACTTTTGAATTATCTAAATGGTCTAATACGGATTTAAATTTATCTAATGATGATTATTCTCAAACGCAATTAGATTTTAAACTCGCACACGAAAATTTTACAAATTCTAGTAATATCTTAACATTAAGAAGTGGAGGGTATGTTGGGATTAATAACAACGCACCAACATCAAATCTTGATATAAGTGGAAACACACGAATTTCAGGTGATTTAGACGTTCTTAAAAATGTTAATATAACTTCTAATTTAGAAGTTCATAATAAAACGTATATATATAATGAATTAAGTGTTTCTTCTAACACTACTTTATCAAATAATTTGAACATTAATGGGAATGGAATTTATTCTACATCTGATAGTTTTGATTTATTAACATCGAATGTTTATACTTTAAATTTTGGATTACACGCTAGTAATATTACTATTGGTAGTAATATAGGTAATACAATTGTTGAAAATGACTTACGTGTTAATGGAAATTCACATTTTATAAATATGTATGTATCTAATATTACTTTAGAAGGTAATGAATTAGATTCGACATCTGATACATTTAATCTTCTCATTAATTGTACGACAATTAATTTTGGAAATAATGCTACAAATGTTTTAATTGGATCATCTGAAACAGATGGAGGAAGTACATATATAAAAAATAATTTAGTGGCAGAAGGGCATTCTTATTTTGAAGAAGATTTGACATTATCAAATAATACCATTTTTGTTAAAGGGGCTTTGACTATTGGCAAATATAATGGTGATGATATTAATATAGAATTACATTTGGGTGACGAAAAAGGATTACTATATGTTGATACTAAAAGTTTAGATGCTTATAATGAAGATGAAGATTTCGAATTATTTAATTCTGTAAGTTTAAGCAGTATTAACTTTGCCAGCGGTACTGTAAATTTAAATATTGGTGCGACTAATATAAATGTTGATTCAGTATTGCATATAAAAAATAATACTACAATAAGTGATTCTGATTTTAATTCATCGAATATTATATTTAGAGAAGGCAATAAGGATTGGGGTATTTATGTGGCTGAAGGTGGACAGAATAATTCTTTAAGTGGTGGAAATGCTACAATTGGAAGAAACAACGATATATTTGCTGAAGCCTTACGTTTGAGAGTTAAAGAATCAGATGAATGTGGTTTTATTATAGAAAATAGTAACGAAGTAGAATTATTTTCTGTTAATGCATATACTGGAAATACATATATTAAAGGCAAAACGTATATTAATGGGGAAGGAATTGATAATTTACCGGATTTATCCGTAAATGGTGATGTTAATATATTAGCAGATTTATCCGTAAATGGTGATGTTAATATATTAGCAGATTTAACAGTGGATGGTAATGTTAATATATCCACCGATTTGGCAGTTAATGGTGATGTTAATATATCCACAGATTTGGCAGTTAATGGTGATGTTAATATATCCAAATATTTGACGGTTGATGGAGGTTTAACAGTGAATGAAGGAGATGTGAATATAATCGGGAATTTGCAAGTGACTAATTATGCTGAGATATCCACAGATTTGACTGTTCAAGGTAAAGCACGTATAGAAAACGATGTTAGAATGGGTGGAAATGTTGGAATAGGTCAAGACCCTAATACAGCATACAAATTAGATGTAAATGGTGATACAAGAATCAGAGGAAAATTAAATATTATAGATGGTGCTGGTACCACATCATTGATATCAAGTGATTATGTTGGTGTAAATCCATACACACACTTAACCATATTCAATACAAATGATAATGACCATAGTTACATAATATTTTCACATAAATTTTCAAGCGTTACACAATATGGGTCAGGTTATGATAATGGAATAATGTCATTAAAGTTAACAGGTAATGGAAATGGGGTATATGATAGTAATACAATAGCATATTTTCCTGGTAACGTTGGAATAGGAATAACAAACCCTTCTAAAAAATTAGAAGTAAATGGTCTTTTAAAGTGCGTGTATGATGTTGAACACGAGTTTGATTTTGGTAGTCCTGGCAATCAGACGGGTGTGGTATTCAATGTAAATAGTACTGGTAGTCGGTCGAGATTTGATATGGCTAATGTATCAAACGGAACCGAAAGTAATCGTTATTTCAAATTTGGATATGATACTGTTGCTCAATTATGTATAAAACAAACTGGCAATGTTGGTATAGGCATAACAGCTCCTGCGAATAAATTAGATGTTAATGGTGATTTTAGTGTTAATAGAACCGATGATGATTGGTCATCATCACCCAATCCGGCTATATATATGAAATTTAGTTCACACGATGAAAGTGGTTATATACAATCTGTTAGACGTAGCCCCCTTTTAAAATATCCGTTAATTTTTGAGGCATCAAAATTTAATATTAAGGGCGGAAATGTTGGAATTGACACATATGAACCTGCAAATAAATTAGATGTAAATGGTGATTTTAGTGTTAATAGTACCGATGACCCTTGGTCATCATCTCCCAATCCGAGTGTATATATGAGATTTAACGGCGTTGATGATATTGGACATATACAATGTATTAAGCGGTCCAATTTGAGTATATATCCTTTAAAATTTTACGCATCCAAATATAGTTTTGAAGGAGGCAATGTTGGGATAGGAACGGTAGTCCCGGCTGCTAAATTGGACGTAGTAGGTGATATTAAATTAACAGGTTCAATTTATAATGAATATCAAAGTATGACCTTTGGTTCAGGTACTAGATGGATAAGAATCGGTCAATATTTTCAGAGATGTAATTGTAAATTCACAGTTCATTATGCTGGTAGCGGTATTCATCACTTATTAGAGATTGAAGTTAAATGGAGATTTGGTGCAGGTGTTAATGGGGAATGTTTAATATTTAAATCGTGTAATTCATACACTGGGACTAATGATTATTTATCAGATATTTATATTCAAAATTTTGAAACATCTTATAGCAATATTCGATATATATGGGTTAAATATAATACATCTTATAACAAATCCGTGACATTTTATACTTATTTAGAAAGATATAATCAACTTAATACTCAAGAAGCAAAATTAGATGATTTAACAACATATCAGACAACATCTCCCACAGGTGGGACTAATTTCGCAATACAAAATGCCGTAATTCAAACTGTAAATTATAATCATCAAATAACAGATGGCAATCTTACAATATCTGGCAATGTTGGAATAGGCACAACAGAACTAATCCCTGATTCAGCATACAAATTAGATGTAAATGGAAGCGCGCGTATTGACAACAATCTTATAATAAATGGCAATGTTGGAATAGGAAAAACCGATCCTGGTTATACATTAGATGTTGATGGTTCAATTAATGCTGGTAGTTCATTAAGTGTTAATAATCAGTTTTATTGGAGCATGGGGGGGCACAACATGGCATTTTCTACTCCTGGTGGAAAAGCAGCAATTATGTTTGCATATACTACAGATAATATCGCATTTCACTTAAGACATTATAATCTTAGCACAATAGATAACAGTTATTTTGCATTAAATTATAGCGAAAATATTAATAATAGCATTCATAGCATTTGTATAAGAAAATATAATGGCAATGTTGGAATAGGAAAAACCGATCCTGCTCATAAATTATCAGTTTATGGAGACGATACAACTACTACAGCAGCAAATAGTGCTTTTATAAGTGGGTTTTCGGATAAATTAGACATTAATGGGTGGACTGGTATAGGTTTAGGAGGCTATATTCAAACATTAAAATCTGGAGTTATTCACGAACGATTAGAGAATTATGGTAGAGGCTCTTTACATTTTGTAAATAATGATGTTGCTTCTGTTTCTGATGCTACAATAGCAGATGCGAAAATGACAATACAGAGAAATGGTAATGTTGGTATAGGAACAACAATAGCAACGGACCTATTAACATTAAGAGCATTAAGCCCAGTTATTTCTTTACAAGGAGGTGATCAGAGTCAGCTTAGAATTGAAATGTTTGAAGAATACGATGAGTATCAAAAAAAATTGGGCTTTGATATAGGTTATCATGGTGTTGATAATTATTTTAAAATTAGAAGATACAATAACTCAACAACACCTATAGACGTTATTAGTATTGCCAGAAATACAGGCAATGTTGGTATAGGAAAAACAGCTGATAATAGTTATAAATTAGATGTAAATGGTTCCGTCAACACAGGTGCTCTCACAGCGACGACTGGAACATTTTCCGGTTCTCTCATAGCGACGACTGGAACATTTTCCGGTACTGTCACAACCGGAAATAGCCTCCAAGTGGGTAAAAATACAAACGACAATACTTCCAAGACTATATTTTTCGGCGGGACGTACGGTGATAATAGCTACAATAACTGCGTCATAGAGAATAGAGTATATGGCGGGGCGGGTACTGAAAAACGAGAACTGCTCCTTTACTCTGGTAATGATGTAGTCAATGGATCTGGACCCGACCGCATACGGTTGAAAGCTGCTGAAATTCTATTTGATGCATATAGCACTACCACCTCCTCTAGCATCAACAGCCGAACTGATGAAACCACCAAAATGATAGTCAAAGGGGATGGTAAAGTTGGGATAGGAATAACAACTCCAGATGCTAAATTACACGTATCAGGTGATACATTTATCGTGGGTGAATTACACGTGTCAGCAGATATCATTGGTTTTTCAACAACTATCGCATCTGACAATAGATTGAAATATAATATCCAAGAATTGAATGATGAGAATATAATAGAAAAATTGAAACCAGTATCATTTTATTGGAATGATAACATCATAAACGAAACTCTTAGAAATAAACAAGATATTGGTTTGATAGCACAAGATGTAGAAGAACATATACCAATTGCGGTTAAAGAAAAACAAATGATGGATGGAAAAAAATACAAAACTATCAACTATAATAATATAATACCATATTTGATTACATCATTACAAAAGGCACATTCAAAAATCAATGAACTTGAAGAACGCTTGAATAATTTAATGTAATATAATTAAAATGAAAGAATTATCTTCAAATATTGAATATTTGAAAGATATAATAAAAGATGCTATAGAATGGAACACAGATGATGCTGCGAACATTGTATTGACTAATACATTGAATACTGTAAATAATATTGAGACAGATATATTGAGTCTATCGGATGAAATTCTTACAAAATGGGAACCATATCTATCATCAAAATTCTTTGCTTTGGAAAAATTCTTGTCTGTTAATTTTCCACATAATACAAAATCTGATAATGTTTTACATTTTCAAAATAATCTACTTGAATATGAAAAAATAATACGCCAATTCAAGATTTCAAATAATTTGCCGGTTTTTTCATTAAGTTTTAATTATTTATATAAACCATATAATATAAAATTAGCTAATATAACATATTCAGATGGTATTGGAATAATATCATTTGATTTAGATTTAATATTCGCAAGTGCTAGTAAATATAAACTTACATATCGTTTTGATGGACCTGATGGTCTTTGTAAAATAATAGAACCACATACTTTAGAAATAACTCCTAATTACCGCAATTTAACATACACTATAAATGTGTATGCGATTGATTATTATACTAAATATGAAAGTGATCCTTTTGTTATTGAAATACATGAACCAAATTATGAACCAATATACCCATTAATTCCAAATAAGTTAATAAAGTTGGGAAATAATATATTTGAAGAAAATTTAAATACTTTTTTTGCCCTAGAAGATTCTAACGTAATATATATAATATCTTCTGAATTTAACAACGTATCTTCAAATAGTAATGTATTAACAATAGAACCAGATTATAGAAACACAAGTTATGATGTTATAGTATCTCCGAGTAATGTCATGTATCCACAGACACTGACATATGATTTGATATTAAACATAAGAGAATATGCACAATCAAATTTCTTTAATATAATTGTACCAAAATTATCAAATGTAGAATATACTTATCATATTCCTGAATATTATGAAATATATAATATAACCTCTAATATTGTTCCTGAAGAATTGTCAATAAATACTGTTGTTTCTTTTGAAGAACAAACAATTACAGTTTTTCCAAATTATAATGGAGAAGCATACTATATTGATTTTAAGTCCACATTTGATAGTTATTCTAATATATTTCGTTTAAATATTGAAGAAAGTAATTATGATTATCCAACAAGAACGGATGATAATTTTTACTTGCAAAATAAGTACCTTACTAATAAAGAATTAAAATATGATTTATCTAAATTTTTTAAATTTTACAAAGAGGAACACGAGAGTCAGTATTTCATTCATTCATTTACCATAACAGAACAATACGATTCTATATCATATAATTCAAACGATATTTGCCATATTGATAATAGTAATATTGTTCTTACACCAAATTATCGTAATATAGAATATAAAATTGAAATTAAAGCACAGGATACTGGGAAAGATGGTTTTGATGAAAATGAATTGCTTGTTCTTATAACAAATGAAGCTTCTCCGTTTTCAATCGATACGGTTATTTTGCAAAAAATCAATGAGAATACAACTATTGACCTAGTAGAATATACAGAACATAAATTACACAATGAACTAAATATATCATTTGGTATTGATACAAAACAACTTTATGATTTTTCATTAACTTTGACTATAGATGTTGAAAATCTTGATGATATAGACAATATTGTATCAAATATTGCTATTCAGACAAGTTATAGTTTCAATGACTTTAGCTATTTAATAAAATCAGTAAATTCTTTTGATTTGATTGTCATAAGAAAAAACGATATTTTATCAAATGCAACATCAAATCTTTCAAACTTTAAGGATGCTTTAGGAAGTATCATATCAGGTATTGATATTATTTCAATAGATGATTCCAATATCAACAGTGTGAATAGTATGTTTAACTTTAACAATATAGCATATTTGACAACATCAAATATTTCAATTTACACTGATTTTAGACAAGTTGAATATGATATTATTGTTTCAATTGTTGATATCAACAATTCATATTATTCTAAAAATATTATAATTCCAGTTTTTGAAAAACAGTTGCTAAATCCATCACCTATAGACGCCCTATTTTCTATCGATATTGTAGGATTATCAAATGAAGAATATATAATCGATTTATCAGAATATTTTGTTTCTCCAAACAATACAACTCTTTCCTATTCTCTTTGTAATTCACCTGATATAACATCTTCAAATAAAATTATTGGTTCAAATTTATATATTTTACCGGATTTAAGAGGTGAGACATATTCTTTATATCCTTATTCAAAAGATACATATTATGATAAAATGGATAGCAATCAAACAATATCAATAAACATAACTGAATTATACACTATTTTGCAAAAGGAAATATTTCCAATTGTTTCTAATATAATAGAAACATATGATGAAAATAGTAATTTGATATTAACTATAAGTGATTTATCAAATTCTTCGCAAGAAATCAATTTACATAATTATTTCAAAAGCCCTATTGATAATGTAATAACTTACGAGGAAAGTAATAATATTAGTATTCCTCAAATAACAATAGATTACGAAAAACCAAACATAATAACAATTTCTCCATATTATCGTAATTCATATTATAGTAATATATATAAAATTGTAGATGTTGGGTCAACGGATTACAATTATCGTTTTTATGATAATTGTAATCTGATTTTAAACATTATAGAGATTAGGGCACCTAATATTAATCCTACTCGTCAAAGAATAAATTTTGTTTACTATGAATATGATAAAGAATATA
>Ga0222716_10003704_pt1 | contig 12143 bp, 16 predicted proteins | sample C33_13DmetaG_FD_165044 | JGI IMG/M metagenome (GOLD analysis project Ga0222716, IMG submission 165044) | Estuarine water microbial communities from San Francisco Bay, California, United States - C33_13D | ecosystem: Environmental > Aquatic > Marine > Unclassified | place: USA: California... | reverse complement strand
ACCTTTTTCATTGGGGGGGGGTAGTGGACGGACGTGAAAAGAGATAGATATATCTTTGCTAAAAAAATAAATGTATAAACCAAGACACAACCATGGACAGAACCAATGAATTGATCGTTTCAGCGGAGGAGAACGATGTCGAGACAGGGGTTTATCTCATTCGAGATGGAGCAGACCCCAATCTGGGAAGAGAAGACGGCTACAGCCCTCTAGTTGCAGCTATTTTGAACAACTCGAATGATTTTATAAAAATGTTGATCAAAGAGGATGTGGATATCATGGGAAAAAACTGGAAAGGAATTACCCCAATTCGGTGGGCGAAGGGAAGAGGGAACCATGTTGCGGTGAGGCTGATGTGGGCGAAGATAGTCAGAGATGTCGCGAAATTGCCCCTGCCAGATGCCTTGCCGCTAGCACATGGTGAGGTGCAAAGGAGCTGAGGTTCTAATTTTTTCTTCTATTTGTTCTATCTCGTTCAGCTCGATATGGTGTTGTGTCTGAGCGCAAGCGCATAGACAACACCAAGCTCCATCTGAAGCCCAGCGTAAGCTGCTGATAACGGGTCCGCTGATTCCAGCCATAGCTACTGTGGCGGTGGCATAAGTCCCAGCTGCCGCTGTCGCTGTAGTCAACTCTTCCAGTTTTCTGTTAGAGCTCTTATATCTTTCCTGGATGGCCCAGCGAGTTGTGATGACGCTGGTTCCAAAGCAAAGAATTGTCTCCAGAGCCAGACACACCCTCGGACACTTGTGTTCTTTCAGATTCATGAATCTCCCGTAACCGGCACAGCATGCGTATTCCTCTTCCCATTTCTCTCCAAGTACTCTTTTTCTAAGGTCGTAACTAGCCATCTGACAACATAACAAAGAGAACATGAAATACTTTGGAGATTTGCAAGGAGTGAAGTATACTGGAGTTAGCCAATTGTAATCATGGAGCTCTAGCGTTTTTTTAACTATGTCTTTTGCTTTCCCCATAAGATGTTATTCATCTTTTTTTGCTATCCTGTGTATGGGCCCAGTTGAACCTTTCTTCAACTCTCCTCCGACATCTACATCCCCTTCTTTCCTTGATCAGTCGCCTCAAAGTCAGCAGCACCCCCAGCAGCAGCAGCAGCAGCAGTATCTGCAACAGGGACAACAAAAGATAGAGCAGAGACCGGCTATAGTTCTTGACGATGTTATGGGAAACAGTGAGGAATCTGTTAAATATGTCGCAGGTGTTAATTACTCTGTCGATGCAGACTCCCAGCCCCAGCCCCAGCCCCAGTCCCAGCCCCAGCCCCAGTCCCGGTCCCAGATCCAGCCACAGTACCAGAGACAGCAAGAGAGACCACAGTCTCAGACGAGGGTTGTGAGAGAGGCAAAGCAGTTAACTCCGATGTCTCAAGTATACAAGTACTCTCAGAAAGAAATGGATACTAGTAATAAGTACACTGAGTTGATGAAGGTAATATCTCTATCCGGGATTGTTCTAGCAGCTTTATCGATTCACTATGTCATTACCCATTTCATGTCGTCATGGATAGAAGTCATGGAGAATGAAACATATCTTGTACTCTATCCACTGGTCGTGATATTGGCTGTGACGTATCTTCGGATAAAATTGATTCAGTAAAATATGGAGGATGATAGGATACTCCAACACGTCCAGAGATCAATAAAGATTCTGAAAAAAACAAAATATGACCCAGGTAAAAAGTTAAGGGAGTCTGGCGTTCTTGAGCTGGCCACTGTTATATTATACGATACTGGTATTCGTCTGGGCAAAGAGGATTACTGGACAATATCGAAAACAACTGGTCTGTCTTCTTTAAAGTGTGGAGACATCATTGAAAAAGGAGACCAGTTCATTCTTAAATTTATAGGTAAACATAAGATTGAAAATACATACGTATTGGATAGACCGGAAATTGTTAAATGGATGCGTGATATATTCGCGGTTCGCTGTGGAGGAGGGAAACGGAAGGAGTTTCGTTTTCTTGGTACAGATATCGGGGTTCTGAAACATCGGACTCTTTCGAGGTACATCAAAGAGGCTACTGGGTCTAAGCCTAAGTATTTTAGGACATTGTATGCCAATAGAAGGTACAATGAGTTGTTGAGAGACAGGGGCATCAGCAAGGAAAAAGCGTTGAGCATAGTTGCATCTGAGTTGAACCATACCGTGGAGACCTTAAAAAAACATTACCTTACAGAAAAATAAAAGGCCAAAACCGTCGGGTGACGGTAAAGTTGGGCCCTCCCTTCCCTGGAGGGGAAGAGAATATTTCAACTAGTCGGAGTAGATACAAGGCAGAAGCATCTACTCGGAGGAAACCGTCTCCTTGACGTAGTCAAAGACGAAGGTCGCCGACCCTCTTCTCCATATCCTCCTCAGGAAAAGTGACTTCCGGTGAAGAAGGACGAGGAGAAGGCGCCAGACAAGGAACAGCGACGGAGTTGTCCACAACGGGCTGGGGGTAACCGTGGCCCTTGGAGGGGCCCTTGGGGGGGCGGGGACCATTGTTCTGGCGGTAGAAACCAGGACAGTGGCCCTTGGAGGCGGCCACTTCATACCTGGTATGAAAGTAATCGCAGCCCCGCTTCCCCTTGTCCCCTTTCAGGTAGGGGCACTCAGGACCATGCCTGCAGCGCACCTCCCGGAGGCGGCCACCAACACGGCGGTTGTTGGTGGCCTGCATGGAGGCGTCCTTGTCAGAGTGGGGTTGCGTGGAAAGGCAAATCTCCTTGCCGACGGCGGCAGGGAGTTCGGAGGCGGTGTTCGCGTGAGGGGTGCTCATGGTGCGGGATGCACTGAGGTAACTTTTTTTACATTTTTTTGTAGTTTTTTGACTTTTTAGGTTCAAGATTTTATCCATATTGGGCGGACACGCGTCTTTCAATTTCGGGAAGCTGATGAGACTGACCCCAAAAAAGAAAAAGTGGCTTTGCGGCCGGCGACGGGACCAAGTTTGTCCCATGAAAGGTAAGTCGTCTCAACCAAAGGAGATACGGCGCCTCACGGCGTCAAGGTCAGTGTCATCTCTCCTGGGACGTTTAGGAGAAGGAGGAGCTCCAGGATTACCAGGAGGACTGATACCTTGGCCGGGAGGAGTACTTGGAGGGGATGAATACATACTTGCTACTTCCTTTCAATTTTTTATAAAGAACTATAACTTATTTGTAGACAGATAATCCTTACAGAAAAATAAAAGGCCAAAACATCGCGGGGGCGGGCGATGGAGTCAAGCCCCCCCTTCCCTGGAGGGGAAGAGAATTTAGACTCAGGAAGGAGTAGATGCAAGGCAGAAGCATCTACTCGGAACCAGGCGCGGAATTCAGACAGACTCATCTGGCTTCCGCGGATGGAGGCAGACACAGCCATCCCTGGCGGCGGCACGAAGGAGGTACCGGGTCTTGACGTCGGCGGCCTTGTCGTATAAGGCGTCGCCGACGACATCGATGGCGTCAACGAGGAGGTTCCGGGCCTTGACGTAGGCTGTCATGGCGTTGTCGACGTCAAAGCTGGCCACGCAGGCTTCGGAGAAGCGGGCCTTGGCGCGGGCCTCACGGAGGAGGTCCCGGGCCTTGACGTGGGCTGCAATGGCTGCTCTGACGTCGGCGCAGGCCGAGGAGGCTTCGACGGCGGCAGGGAGTTCGGAGGCGGTGTTCGCGTGAGGGGTGCTCATGGTGCGGGATGCACTGAGGTAACTTTTTTTACATTTTTTTGTAGTTTTTTGACTTTTTAGGTTCAAGATTTTATCCATATTGGGCGGACACGCGTCTTTCAATTTCGGGAAGCTGATGAGACTGACCCCAAAAAAGAAAAAGTGGCTTTGCGGCCGGCGACGGGACCAAGTTTGTCCCATGAAAGGTAAGTCGTCTCAACCAAAGGAGATACGGCGCCTCACGGCGTCAAGGTCAGTGTCATCTCTCCTGGGACGTTTAGGAGGAGGAGGAGGAGCTCCAGGATTACCAGGAGGACTGATACCTTGGCCGGGAGGAGTACTTGGAGGGGATGAATACATACTTGCTACTTTCTGTAAGAAAAGTGATGAATTGTTGAGAGACAGGGGCATCAGCAAGGAAAAAGCGTTGAGCATAGTTGCATCTGAATTGAACCATACCGTGGAGACCTTGCAAAAACATTACCTTACTAAGAAAAGTTAAGGTAATTTCCGCTTCCTACACGCCTCATTTAGGAAGTAGTTTTGTATTTGTTCTGAATTTTTTTTGTCTATAGTGAAAACCACCGTATCCCAGTCTTGTCCATGCATCAGATCCCAGTCCATTTTCCTAGTCATCTTAGCATTCAAAAAAATAATAGAGATAAATACTTCTTACGGTTTTCCTTTTTTTCCAAAAATTAGATTATAAAAAAATTTCACCTGGCGTCTTCCTGGTATTGTACTATTCCTTCTAAAACGATTGCAACTTCTCTGGCGTTCGGAATAACTTCTGACGACCCTGGGTTCGTATCGGCAGTCTTCAACCACTTGAGAATCGCAGTGGTCTTATAGGCAAACATTCCCCCAGAGGGAGAGATGAGATACACTGCCTCCCTGTTCTTGAGTTGGTCCAAGCTTATAAGACACTGGTTCTCTCCCCTGCATTGACCAATCCTCCACTTCATCTCTTCAGGAGTATTTGGGATGTTGCAGTACCTGCAAACCTCTTCCCTCTCTCCATCTGACTCTTGTTCTGAATAGGATTCTTCTTCTGAGTCTTCTCCATGGTCTGATTCTTCTACCTCGCCATTCCCGAGGTGTCCATATCGGTTACTTCCCCAGGCGAAAACCTCGCCATCGCTCGTCAAAGCCATGCTGTGGTCGTGTCCAGCAGAAATGGAGATCACACCCTCAAGATCCTCCTGGACAGCTACTGGAGTTGACCGAGTCTCACGAGTTCCATCCCCGAGTTGTCCAATTTCATTATATCCCCATGCGAAAACCTTGCCATCGCGCGTCAAAGCCATGCTGTGGCGGAATCCAGTATAAATGGAGATCACATCCTCGAGACCCTGAACAGCTACTGGAGTTAACCGATTCTCGAGAGTTCCATCCCCGAGTTGTCCATATCGGTTACTTCCCCAGGCGAAAACCTTGCCATCGCGCGTCAAAGCCATGCTGTAGTAGCCTCGAGCAGAAATGGAGATCACATCCTCAAGATCTGGGACAGCTACTGGAGTTGACCGATTCTCACCAGTTCCATTCCCGAGTTGTCCAGATCGGTTACGTCCCCAGGCGAAAACCTTGCCATCGCGCGTCAAAGCCATGCTGTGGTGGTCTCCAGCAGAAATGGAGATCGCACCCTCAAGGTCCTGGACAGCTACTGGAGTTGACTGGTCCTCACGAGTTCCATCCCCGAGTTGTCCATACTCATTATATCCCCAGGCGAAAACCTTGCCATCGCGCGTCAAAGCCATGTTGTAACTGCCTCCGGCAGAAATGGAGATCACATCCTCGAGACCCGGGACAGCTACTGGTGTTGACCGATTCTCACAAGTTCCATCCCCGAGTTGTCCATATATGTTAAGTCCCCAGGCGAAAACCTTGCCATCGCGCGTCAAAGCCATGCTGTGGATGCCTCCAGCAGAAATCGAGATCACATCCCCAAGATCCTGGACAGCTACTGGAGTTGACCGGCCCTCACGAGTTCCATCTCCGAGTTGCCCACAACTGTTATGTCCCCAGGCGAAAAGATAGCCATTGCGCGTCAAAGCCATGCTGTGGTGGTCTCCAACAGAGACAGCTTGAACATCTGTCAGGTTGATCACAGGAGCCATGTTGGTTTCTGTTATCGAAGTACAAAAATAAATCTCTGTATTATTTTTTTTTACTTTTTAGTTTACTGTTCTCCCGTGAACTCATCTTCTTTCCAAACTAGCTACAACACCATTCCTCAGTCTGTTCTCCATTTGACCCCTACCACGGAAAACATGGCAAGAACTCTTTTTCATATATCCCCGATATCCCGGGAAACAGCTGGAGAAATGTCTTCTATTCGAAGCTGCCTACCTTCTATCTTATCATTCAAAAAAAATAAAGGGCAAAACGTGGGGCGACGGAGTCTGCCCTCCCTCCCTAGAGAGAGATATGTTTAGACTCAGAGCCAGGGCGGAAGGCTTCCCCAGGCGAAAACCTTGCCATCGCGCGTCAAAGCCATGTTGTGGTAGCCTCCACCAGAAACGAAATTGACGTAGGCTGTAATGGCGTTGTCGACGTCGCTGCAGGCCTGGGAGGCTTTGTCGACGGCGGCGGCGTTAGCGTGAGAGCTGCTCATGGTGAGCATCTGTGAAACTTTTTTACATTTTTTGTGTGATCAATCCGTATCCTTTAACAGTGAATCCAGTTCTCTGTCTGTAACACCGTGCGCTCATGTCCTCGTATCTGTTCCCAAACTCCATCGCGTTCCAGTACGGCAGAGGTTCAGTAACTATAACTTCTTTGTAGAAAGATAATCCTTACAGAAAAAATAAAGCGCACGTCGGGGGGGGGTGACGGAGTCAGCGACTTTAGACTCAGAGTCAGCGCGGACTTCAGACACGCTCATCTGGCTTCCATGCATGGAGTTTTGCGAAGTAGGCCACGCAGTCCTCGTGGGCGTCACGGAGGAGGTATCTGGTATCGGCGTCGATGGTGTTGTCGTCGTCGCGCCGGGCGTCGCAGACGGCCTGGCTGGCGTTAAGGACGTGGGTCCTTAACGCCAGCCAGTGGTCCCGGGCCTTGTCGTAGGCTTTCCAGGCCTTGTCGTAGGCTTTCATGGCTTTGTCGAGGTCGTGACAGACCTTGTAGGCTTTGGCGACGGTGGCAGGGAGTTCGGCGGCGGCGGTAGCGTGAGAGCTGCTCATGGTGAGCATCTGTGAAACTTTTTTACATTTTTTGTAGTTTTTTGACATTTTAGGTTCAAGATGTTATTATCCATCTTGGGCGGACACGCGTCTTTCAATTTCGGGAAGCTGATGAGACTGACCCCAAAACACCGTTCTTCCTGACTTTTTAGTTTACTTTTCTCCCGTGCGTCTTTCATTACGGGACAGAGACGTTCATCACAAGTACCTCACTACCTTCTCCATGTGGGTTCCAAGCCACGTGAGAGTAATCCCGGGCTCTTCAATGCCAAGCAACTCGCGCTGTTGTTGAACAAAAGCTCTTGCTTTTTCTTGTATTTCTGCTCTACATCCCCAACCATTGATATCACAGCGAATGGCATTATGCTCGCACCAACGAGCCACGTAGCCCTTCTGCCTTCTATCAAAGGTGAAGACAAGGGAGTTCTAAGTTAAGACAAGGGAATTCTTACCGTTACCGTTATCATTACGGTAATACGATAATACGGATTTTCACCGCTTGCGAGGAAAAAAATAAAAAGGTGTGGGAAGTGGTGTTACGTAAAGTGAGACGATGGTCAACAAATGTCATGAAGACCAGTTACACAACAGGACGAACAGGCTAACAGAAGAGCAAAGGCCGTTCAATCCGAAGAACAAGGAATTAACAGAGGAGGATGTAGTAAACATATTCAGTAAGTTAGGGTTGAAAGTGAGCTTCAAACTCGACATGAAGACTCTTCAAACAGCTTTCGTTCACTCCTCGTACCAATGTCGAATGAACGACGACGAAGAAAAGGCAAATATGTACTGTCCAAATGGGACGATGAGACTAAGGAAAGAATCGTATGAAAAGCTGGAGTGGCTCGGTGATAGTGTTCTTGAATATGTTTCAAGAGTTCACTGCTATTTAAACTCTTCTAAAGAAACCTATAACGAACTTATCCTCCAAAAGATAGGGCTTGTTAATGGGAAGTTCTGTGCAGAAATGAGCGATTTCCTTGGTTTGGGTAATCTGGCAGCAGTCTCTATTCAGCACGAGGAGAAATACCCGAACAGATCGGGGCTAGGTCTGAGGAAAGATCTGTTCGAGTCCTTGATCGGAGCTATATGGATGTTGAGCTCCGGAGAGGACAGGCGTGTTGAGGATGTTGAGAGGTTTATTCTGAGTGTGTTCGAAAAGACAGGGAATTCATTGGGCGAGATGAGGAGATCAGCAGTACAAAACAGTATTGAAGATGAGGATGTTCTCAAATTACTGATGACCGAAAAAGGAGATAAAAGTAAGGAAAAGCTGCTGTTTTTGGGAGAGACTGTGTTCTCCTTTTCCACATCTTTGTATATCTACAGAAGATATTCGACTCGAGTTGGCGAGGACTATCTCTCAAACATGAGAGTTAAGATGACAAATGCAAGCTTTTGCGAGAAGTTGCTAGTCTATACGGGTCTTGAAGGTCCATGCAAAGAGACTTTCGGCGAGAAAGGGGCTTCTGCATGGAAACTTGTACTTGGGAAAATATGGATATTAAAGGACTTTGACCTAAATTTTGTATACGAGTACATCAAGAAGGTCTTAGAAACACATGGAAATATACAGCAGCTAGGGAAGTCATTTACTAATCCTAAAGAGGAGCTTGCCCGAGTTTTCAAAACTAAATTTTCTAATGACGGAGTTATATACGAGACAACTCCAGACGAGTTCGACAGGTTTACCTCTATTGTTAAGTCGAGGACGTACGGAGTTGTGCACGGGAAGGGGAAAGGAACGACGAGAAAGACTTCGGAGTACTCTGCTGCGATCGATGCTTTGGAGACGTTATGATATTTTTTTGAGAAAATACATGCCGTTGGGTAAGCTGAAAGAGTACGTTTTCATGCAATTGCCCCAGTGTCTAAAGGATGAAAGCTGTTGTCCTCTGACGAATCCTCCAGAAAAGGTGAAATTAAGCAGTCTGCTAAAAGGGAAGAACGTTATAATTGTTGGAATTCCGGGAGCATTCACTCCAAAGTGTTCCAAAATGCACATCCCTGAATATGATAAATTGTACACAGAATTTAGAAAGAAAGGGATCGACGACATATATGTAACGACCGTGAACGACCCTTATGTGACTAGCTCTTGGTTGAAGAGCATGAAAATAAAAAACGTCAAGTCTATTCCCGACGGGAACGGGAAGTTTGCCAAGGACATAGGCATGCTCGTGAAAAAAGAGAACCTGGGATTAGGAGATAGGTCTTGGAGATACGCGATGGTCATAAGAAATGGGAAAGTCGAAAAGATTTACGAGGAAGAGGGAAAAAGAAATAATTGTCATACAGATCCATTGCTTGTATCAAGGGCAGGAAACGTGTTGAAAGACCTCAACTAAGAGCTGGTCTTCTGTTGACTACATCGCTCAATAACATACTAATTGTCCCCAACTTAGCACAACGATATGTTATCATCATTGGAAGTTGCGAATCGATGAAGAGTTCAACGGTTTCATCAAGACCGCTGCACCTTGCGAAACTTGTGAAGAAGGAGATATCGTAGACTCCGTGAACTATGGTATCGGGGGACACGATCTTTGTAAGGCTTTTACTGTTTGTTCCAGATCTGAGAACAGTTTCTCTAGATACTTGATCTCCTCTTCCTGAAAAGGATATAGAAGTATCCCCGGACACTGTTATCTCTATCATATCTGTTATGGAATTCAGATTTCTGAGGATGGTCAACAATTCAGAGCTCGACATGGAGACAATTGTGGAGTATCTGGAAACGTCTACCTTATAATCGAATGTATCGACTTCTGCCATGTTTAATTTGTAAGTTGTGGTTGTTTCTTTTTCATTGTTTGTGATAGTGATACATAGAACAGAGGGATCCGATTCTTTAACGGAGAATCTAAGGATTTCATTTGCTTTAACTGTTCTTAGCACCTTACTTAGCTTTATCACGTTTACGCCTACGTCTATGGGTCGTTGGATTTCATAGCTTTCGAACCCTTCTGCGTCCAAATTCAGCTTAAGTATGGCTACAGATGTTGGATTAATGGCCGCCATCTCTATACCCTTTTCTGTGAATCTGAAGCTACAGAACACGAGGATGTTGGAGATTGAGTCTACGAGTGTCTTTATGACACTCGTGTTGACTGTTATAATGTTTACGATGTCTGTCATTTAGCAGTATTTATTCTCTACGGAAATTCGTTCAAGATAAAAAAAAATAATTTTTGTGGTTTATACGAACATAGCATGACAATGAGTGCCCCCAAGATGTTCGTATCCCCCTCCATTGGTGCAGGAAGGCACCAGACATATACAGACCTCATGAACTCAGAAGTTGAGATTAAGGAACCAGCTGCTGGGAAAAACTTTATGCAGCTGAAGATCTCAGGAAGTCTAAAGAACTATATCCAGCTTCCGGCTTCAGTTACGCTTCCTATGGGAGCAATTCGGAATTCAAACGATACTGGAGAAGTTAGGCTCAAGACTCTGGTGTCTCTCAACACAGACAATCCCGATTGTGAAGAGCTGATCAAAGCCCTGAACTATATCGATGACCAGGTCACTTTGAAAATCAAGGAAAACATCGTTCTTTCAAAGAAGCCGTGTTTCAAGAAAGATATGACAAGAATTATTAAGACGAACCCCGATCGTCCTCCTTCCTTCTACATGCGCATTGAGCCTCAGAGAGGGAGCCTGCCCGGGTCAGAGATCTACAACAAAGAGACAAACGAAAAGCTTGAATTCGAGAGTCTGGCACCTCCGCCTGAGAAAGATTTTGGAGGTATCTTGACTCAGGCAAGGGGAGATGTCATCGCTAGGATTGCTTATGCTTGGATGCACCCCAGCACTGGTTATGGCATTGCTGTTGTTCTACACAAGGCAAAGGTATCGCTCAACAGTGTTGAGGAGATCGACTTTATGGTTGACGAAGAAGATGAAGAAGAGGATGGGATGAACATGACCTCTGGGGCCACCGACTTTATCTAAGTTTGCGAATAGTGGGCTTTCAGAAAAAAAATACGAACCCACGTCGTCAGAAGTTATTCCCAACTCCAAAAAAAATAATAAATAATAAATTTTTTCCATTCAAAAAAGAGAAAAACATGGATCCTGTGATCAATCTGGCAGATGTTCAAGCTGTCTCTGCTGGAGGCTGCCACAGCATGGCTTTGACGCGCGATGGCAAGGTTTTCACCTGGGGATATAATGAATATGGACAACTCGGGGATGGAACTCATGTGCCGCGGTTAACTCCAGTAGCTGTCCCGGGTCTCGAGGATGTGATCTCCATTTCTGCTGGATGCCGCCACAGCATGGCTTTGACGCGCGATGGCAAGGTTTTCGCCTGGGGATGCAATTTCAATGGACAACTCGGGGATGGAACTTGCGAGCATCAGTCAACTCCAGTAGCTGTCCCAGATCTTGAGGATGTGATCTCCATTTCTGCTGCAGGAGACCACAGCATGGCTTTGACGCGCGATGGCAAGGTTTTCGCCTGGGGATATAATAAATATGGACAACTCGGGGATGGAACTCGTAGGTATCGGTCAACTCCAGTAGCTGTCCCGGGTCTCGAGGATGTGATCTCCATTTCTGCTGGAGACGACCACAGCATGGCTTTGACGAGCGATGGCAAGGTTTTTGCCTGGGGATATAATAGATATGGACAACTCGGGGACGGAACTGGTGAGGACCAGTCAACTCCAGTAGCTGTCCAGGATCTTGAGGATGTGATTTCCATTTCTGCTGGAAGCTGCTACAGCATGGCTTTGACGAGCGATGGCAAGGTTCTCGCCTGGGGATATAACTTTTATGGACAACTCGGAGATGGAACTCGTGAGCGTAGGTCAACTCCAGTAGCTGTCCAGGATCTTGAGGATGTGATCTCCATTTCTGCTGGATGGACCCACAGCATGGCTTTGACGCGCGATGGCAAGGTTTTAGCCTGGGGATATAATGAATATGGAGAACTCGGGGATGGAACTCGTAGGAATCGGTCAACTCCAGTAGTTGTCTCTGATCTTGAGGATGTGATCTCCATTTCTGCTGGAGGCGACCACAGCATGGCTTTGACACGCGATTGCAAGGTTTTCGCATGGGGAGATAATGATTATGGACAACTCGGGAATGGCGAGATAGGCCATGAAGAAGACTCAGAAGAAGAATCCTATTCAGAACAAGAGTCAGATGGAGAGAGGGAAGAGGGTCAAAGGAACTTCAACATCTCAAATACTCCGGAAGAGAAGAAGTGGAGGATTGGTCATTGCAGGGGAATGAACCAGTGTCTTATAAGCTTGGACGATCAACTCAAGAACAGGAAGGCGGTGTATCTCATCTCTCCCTCT
>Ga0222716_10003700_pt1 | contig 12148 bp, 17 predicted proteins | sample C33_13DmetaG_FD_165044 | JGI IMG/M metagenome (GOLD analysis project Ga0222716, IMG submission 165044) | Estuarine water microbial communities from San Francisco Bay, California, United States - C33_13D | ecosystem: Environmental > Aquatic > Marine > Unclassified | place: USA: California... | reverse complement strand
GCGGTGAAGGCGGCGGAGCAGGAGGCGGCGGCGGTGAAGGCGGCGGAGCAGGAGGCGGCGGCGGAGAAGGCGGATGAGGATGAGGAGGATGAGGATGAGGAGGATGAGGATGAGGAGGATGAGGATGAGGAGGATGAGGATGAGGAGGAGGAGGAGGAGGAGGAGGAGGAGGAGGAGGCGGCGAATACCAACTCGAACAGGGATGCTGAGTGGTTCGAAGAATTGGACATATATACGGGATATTATTACTACATTAACCCCACCAACAATACTTACACTTGGGAAGAACCGAACGAGCGTTACGTGCCCTACATGCGCAAATCGAACAGGGGGGCCGTGGGGGCCCACTCGAAAATGAAGGCTAAGTGGTTCCAAGAATTTGACGAATCTACTGGAAAATATTACTACTTTAACACCACCACCAATACTTACACTTTGAACGAACCGAGCGTGCCCTACGTGCCCTTCGTGCAAAAATTGTACAGGAAGGCATGGAGTAATAAGCAGGCGGAGTCGGATTTGGAGGCGAAGGCGGTGAAGGAGGCGGTGGCGAAGAAGAAGAATGCTCAGATATTATTTAATAGGCAGTCAACGAATAACGATGTTACTTTTCGTGTCGAAAAAGATGTTATTCTCGAAGATTTTTAGTATATATGGATATAGATGTTCTACAACAGCATGAGGCGGCGTATATGTCCAATTAACGAATGATGAATCTAATGAAAAAATAAATTCTTATATAAAAAATATCTTATCCTTTTTAAAAATAGAGAATAATTATCATCCATACAAGATTCTGTATCACAATAACAACTGAACCAATTACATTCATAAATGATGAATCTAATAAAAATAGAGAACAAGATGAATCAATACAAGATTCTGTATCACTACCGCCGCCACCACCAGCAAAAAAAATACAACAAATTAATTAAACTATTGGATAAAACAATAGATGGTTTAGAAAATAAACTAAAAAGTTCAAAATCTCCAAAAGATATAATTAATATCGAAAAAAAGAATAAAAAAGAAACATTGGAAAAACAAAATATATTTTAAGAATGAGATAAATTACATTACCATGAATTGACTTAAAGTATAATTTACTTTGGACTAAACATTTTAGATAAATTTTTATGGATAGGAAAATCCATAAGATTTATTCTATAAATCCATACTATAAAATGAGTCAACAATATGAAAAAAATAACAACAATAAAAATAAAAAATAAAATAATTGCCCAACTAATCAAAGTAAGAAGTATACAAAATATGAACATCCAATTTTTCTCATTACAACTCATATTAAATTGAGATTTGAGTTTGTATGGTAAACCAAAATCATTTTTGCCTCCAAATAAATAAAGATATAATAAAGCAAATAGAATCATAAAAATAATTATAAATATCAATAATTCATTGTATAAAGAATATATAAGTAATATGATTCCACCCATAAATGATCCGTGATAATAATAGTCAGAAATTTTATGATTTGTTTTTTCAAATAACATAAAGAATATTCTTTTCAAAGAATCATAAACTATGAATAAACTAAAAAAAATAATAAGTAATTTTAATGGTTTGAACCAAAAGAAGCTAATAAGACGAAAAATCTTGAGCATTCCTAAGGGACTTTTGTTAAAGCATAAAGACCAAATCATAATAAAAAAGGTAATTACAATATAGATCAATATAACATTTTTATATAGCTTCTCAAAAGATACCAAAAATCCAAACATAAAAATACCTACAAGTATTATAATAATTAAATAAAGTAATGAAGGTACTTTTTTATCTATAAAAAATCGAACTACCCCCCATACAAAAAGACCCAAAACAATTAATACATATATTAATATAATATACCACAAGTGACCTGTATCTTTTGTTTTCTTGTTATTTTTTTCTTCTTGTGAATTATTATTTATGTTCATTATATAATGAAAATAATAATAATTCTTTTATTTTTATGGGTATTATTAGACCGGTTTTATCCTATTGAACCTTATATTACAAAAGAAGAAGAAGGTGAATTAGAAAAATGGTTTGATTTAGCCACTGAATTAAAAACCGAAATATCATGTATTGAGAATTTTTCGTAATAAAGATGTATTTGTTTTTTTGTCTACATATCCGCAATCATGTGGGTATTTGTATTCAGATGGTAATACGTTGTAACCTATTATACTTGTTATTTTTTGTAAGTAAAACAAATAAAAATATTTTTTGAATAAAATGTTATTTTTGATTTCTTGTTGAAACATTATATCTATCAAATTATAGGTACTACTTAAGGCAAACAATTTTTTCATAATATCTAATTTTTCCTCGTACAATAATTTTATTTTTTGTTGTTGTTCTTCGCTTATGTTTTTTTTTATACTGAGATAACGAATCTCGTTTTTTATATTTTTTAAAGTGCTTATACATACGTTTTTGTAATCATGAACGGTTTTTATAATAACTTTAAAAAATATTAATATTAAAAATAACTGGATATCGGTTCATAATGTATTTTGGGACACTAAAACGATTACTTTCGCGAATTTCAATTACCTTTTTTCTTTATATCGAATATTTTTTCTTGAACATGGAATATCATTTCTTTTTTAACTCAGTCTATTTGTAGCAATGGATTTTAAAATAATAATACTTCCCCTGAAGAAAATTCCAAAATCGTTCGTAATTTAGAATAATGATTTGACGATATTTGATGGGCTTCTTCATTTGTATCCAATATTAAAAAAATAACAATCACCAATAAAAAGAAATAAAAGCATTCATTCCTGATACATAAATGATTGAATATGATGTATTCGAAAATATACTACAAACTGACGACAAAAAATACATGGAAACATTAGCATATTCAATCGAAATCGGCAAAAGTTACTAGCCTCATTTTATTTAAAAGCTTGGCATTAGATAAAACTGGCTAAAATATCCAATGATGAATATGTATGAATTACACTTTGTCGTAATTGTTTTTTTTCATTTGTTCAAATGAAATTTTAGGATTTTCTTCGTCTCTTTAACTATTGACTTCCCAAAAATCTGGGAGACTCATACTATATAGAAACAATTACGACAAAGTGGAATGTATGCATTTTCATCTGACAAATATTGTTCCATATTATCTACTATTCTCTTCGAAAATATAGCGGTTTGATTACATCGTTCACATATTGAATTCAACTTACATATGCTATCGCAATATGGAATCAGATCTAATAAGGAACCTATTTTTTTTTGTTGGAAATCCCCATCTAATCCATACAAATATAGGTTTTTGTTTTGTTTTAACTGATCCAAAACAAAATCGTACAAATCAGGGAAAAATTGGGCTTCATTGATATAAATACTATTGGCTTGACTTATTTGGTCACTTAATCTATATATTTCAGGTTCATTTAAGGTTTGGTCATATACATTAGTAATATCGTGAGACAATGCCAGATTTCCTTTACATTTATAAATTGACAATACATCGTATAATTTTTTTGTTTTTATAGCATTCATTTCAATATTATTATGATTTTTTACTTTACCTTCATAACAATATTCGACTGGTTCAAAATCAATAATCACCTTGTTTAAGTCTTTGTTGGAGTCATACATATGGATTAATTTAGTAGTTTTTCCAGCGTACATAGGTCCTAAATACAAGTGAAGCATATATTATATAATACAATTTCTTTTATTCAATTTTATAATATTTATAAATAATCTCAATAATGCGAGCAAACGATTCATTCTTTTTCTCAGTAGAACTACCTTGCTCGTGTCCATATAAGGGGTCAATAAACAAATCAATGTCTTTTTTGCCTTGTTTGAACACATTTATTTTTTTTAGAGCATTGTAATACATTACCGATTCTTTGTAAGGAACCAATGTATCATTTTTATTGGTATAAATAAATATATTTGGATATTGTCCGTCAGGATTTATATTCGACAAAGGATCATATGATTGTAAATAGTTCAAATGACTCGGTATACGAGGATCACCGAACTCAGTATGAGATTCGAATCCTAATGGGTTATGTTTATTTTTCATTGTAAGTATAGGGGTAATAAAGGGTACACCCAATATAGCCAAATGACAAATATCTGGTTCTATATTTAAGACACACGAAATTAACAATCCACCCGCACTTCGCCCCCAAATAGTTAATAAGTCCTTGGTTGTATAGTGATGTTTATATAAATACTTTATGATATCTATAAAATCATAAAAGGTATTTTTCTTATTTAACAAGCGACCTTCATCATACCCTTTGAATCCAAATTCACCACCACCACGAATATGAGCAAACGCTACTAAAAATCCCTGATTCAACAATTCATATATAAAGGGTAAATATCCGTAATCAAGATTGTCTCCATAAGAACCGTACCCATAAAGAATACATTTGGAATGTTTTAAATTATGTCCCTTTTTATACATTAATGTAAACTGTAGCATTTTTTTGATGTAGACCTTTTTTTCTACATAGGATTTATTTCTTGGTTTGTAAGGACTAAGACGATGGGTTCGTATATTATAATGTTGAGTAAATTCTGGTGTCAAATAAGAATGCCGTATAATGTCTAATTCATCGCAATATATATTTCCAAATTTGAAAATATGTATTTCATCTTCTACGATTTTTTTTGGGATTGGGTCTAATACATAGACTGCGTGATCAGACAAAATAAAATATATTTTGTTATGATAAACTATACACTGACTTATGGTTTGATGTGGATGTTCATTTTTGTATAATACTTTGAATGTTTTAAAATTTTGAGTGGTTTTGATTATATCATTACCTTTATTTTTTTCGTGTATATACCATATTCCATCATATTGTTGTATAAATGGATATGATACGTCTTTTTTTCTCTTTATCAATGGAAAAGTCTTTTTGTCTTCAAGTAAATACACTTCGTCACTATTATAATCCAAATCATAAAGCAAATTATAATCAAGAGTAGGTTTTATATGGACAAATGTATGCTTGTTTTGATATACCAATGTATTTTTTTGGGTAAAAATGTCATAACAATATGTTTTATGTGTATTGTAAGAAATATTATTAATTGTATAACAAATGATGTGGTCATTCAACCATACAAAGAAATCACTATTTGATTTATCAAACACTTCATGAACGCTTAACATTTTTTTTGGCAATACAAATGTTTTTAATTCAACTATTTCGTCAGAAAACAAATGTTTTATAAACAAATGATATAATCGATTACCCACAAAATCCACATTGAATATCAAATATTCACGCGAAGGACTAATTTCAACGTGTCCTATTTTAAAAAAATCAAAGTCTTTGCTTAACTTATTTACATCTAATACTACATATTCTTTGCCCTCTCTTTTGTAATAATAGGTGGGATAATTTTTTGTAATAGAATAAAAAGATTCTTGTTGATTTATGAATATTATTTCTTTTAATGGTTCAACATGACTCATAATGTTGGATAAAATCTTTTTTGTACAAGGCGATGATTCATTTGGGGTGCGTTTTTTTTTATATTTTTTCACATCATTTCTTTTACACTTTAAAGACATAATTTGTTCTGGAGACAAATATTTAGTGATATGGTGTTTGAATTCGTACACATTTTTTTTAGTCAATTGATGTGACTTATATTTATTAAATACTTTCTTAGTAATACATTTCATATATATATAATAAATAAAATTGAATTAAACAAAAAAAATATATATTATATGCTGTCGTTAAAGAATCAGCGTATGTATTCATTGTGCTTAAATGAAGCACATAAGTCTAATTTGTTATATCAACACGGATGTATTGCTACATGTGGTGGTAAAATTGTTGCACGTGGTTACAATACAGACCGTAGTAGATATAATCAAAACAAACACGACATCAAGACCTGTACTTGTCATGCCGAAATGTCGGTATTGATTAAATTAAATCAACAATTGTCCAAAAAATACAAGAAACATAAAATACATAAAATATTCAAAAAAATAACTCTTTACATTTCACGAGTGAAATACGATAATATTTCATATAATTCGGCGCCTTGTTTGGAATGTTTGACAATTATAAAATATTATCATATTAAACGTATAATATTTTATCTGGAACATCAGTATTATATTTTAAATCCATATGATTATGAAACCCAACACCAGTCGTATGGAAAGATATTTATAGATAAATTTTAGCATTCTTGTTGTGTTTTGTATTCTTCGTAAGTGGTGTTTTTGTAACAACCCAACACATTGTTTCGTTGTATTCTATGTGGAAATGTAAGTTTAGGAGGAGCCAAACACTTTTTTTTTTTGAGTCGAGTTGCTATATATGTATCGTAATCCATCGGTCCAATTGTTTTTTGATATATACCACACGTTCCAGAGTCTTGATTATTGTGCTTTAAATCGGCCACTTTACCTTGAACAAAGGTTTCGTAATCAGGTTCTTTAGTAGGTTGAACGACATTAGTAGGATAACCACTATACAAAGGGCGAAGCTTCTTAGACAATAATGCGTGATTGCTTAGTGTTGTTGATTTTGCTTGGTCAAATGGATCATATGTGTTGTTGTATTGAGATTGATTGATTTGTATTTTATATTGACCATAATATCCACCATGACCTCTGGGATCGACACCACGAAAAGGTGTTTGAGTTTGTTCTTGGTTCGAATGAGCATCTATTCTCCGTGAATTGTTAAGCGAGAAACCATTTTGTGTTGAGTGTCTACCATATTTGGCGGCACTTTTTCGTTTTAAGGTAGTAATAGACATTATATTAATAAAATATTATAAAAATTGAAATGAAAAAATAATAATAAATAATGTCATAATGACCTACGAACCACCACAAAAACACAATACGATGTCTTACGCACCACCTCATAAACGCAACACGATGTCTTACGCACCACCTCATAAACGCGACACGTCGTCTTACGTCACACCACAAAAAGGTAACACAATTTCCAAATCACCTACTCGTGATTTGTTCCCACAATTGGCAATACCTAAAGTGGTTCCAAAAACAAAAATGGATTTTGGTAAATTGTTCAAGAACGTTGAAATCAAGCGTAAGAAGCGCGAACAGCGTATCAAGAAGGGATGGATTAAGCTTACAAAGAAAGGTGTTGTGGATTCGCTTACCTTAGAAGAACGAAAAGAAGAAGATGATATGTATGTGAATAAAAGGAAACAATATTTTTTGGAACAATTAGTTCATCGATGGGATCAAGAAAGAGAATTGCGACTAGAAAAAAATGGTTATTTAAGCGATTATTCGGTTGACCCACCAAGTGATGAAGAAGAATGCGATGACTACGAAGAAGACGAATATGAAGAAAACGAATACGAAGAAGAAGAAGAAGAATATGAAGAAAATGCTGAAATGTTGTTGTATGTTTCCAAATGGTTTACCTCGTAATAATGTAATAAAAATAATATCTAATAGTTATAATGAATTTTGAAAAAGATGTAAAGGAACATCATAATAAACTAAAAGAAAAAATAGAACACTTACAAAAAACTAATTTGTTTGATAAAACGCCAGTAAAAGACATCCATATTTTTTTTTTTTATGTCATTAACCAAAAACTAGAACAATACAAAAGAATTGATGTAAGTATTCCAAATTCCATTTTAAGCAAAGACCTTTTGTTGAGTCATATTTTGAAAAATAAAAAGGAAGACGGTCGTAAATTCATTGTGACTGGTATATATAAATACCACTTCAATGAACCCAATTTGAGTGAATTCATAGATCATAATGTATTGTCAAATTTCCTTAGCACTTTTCAAAAAGTAGAAGATATACCTTATGAAAAAAGTATTGATATATTTCAAGACTATAGTTCGCTATTTATCGTTTTACAAAATGAAAAACCGAAACAAACACGACGCCAAACTGAACAAAAAAAAAATAAAACGATTCGTAAAGTTTAAATATCATCTACAAAAATAACATCGTCTTCTTGTTGTTCATGTGTTTCTTCACCTTCTAGTTTTTTTTCTTGCAACAATCCAACGTTTACATTGGATTGTTGACAAATCACTTGTTTGTCTGATTCACTGTAAAATTCGAGTAAATCGCATTTTTCCATTTTGTCTTTGTTAATTGTTTCCCAATCTCGTTGTCCAACTAATACCCAAATTCCTGGTTTTAAAAAATTCTGACCTTTGTGCTTACCGGTAAATTTTTTTCGTATAATACATAGTCTAGTATTTCCATCTAAACAAAATACGTGGCACTGACTATTTCCCAACATTTTGGTTACCATTCCATATTGCTCACCTTCTTGAGTCATCAAACGAGTTTTTTTTTGAACATTGTCTTTTCGCGCAACTTTTTTACCCTTATTTCCACCTATTTTGTTAAGAACCATTACTTATATAGAAGTATTAATCTTTAAATGTAATATTATTTGTATTAACTTTGTTTTGAAAAAGTTCCGAATAATGTTTGAAATGTTCGCTTAGTTCTTCTTGGGTGGGACGATATGTAGGTATGGGATGCATCATTAATAACAACAGCCACTTTAATTCTACAAACTCAATAGATTTTATACTCATATATTTCAAAATATGATACGCCAATTTATAATGATCCCATGTATTGGATGAACTTATAAGTAATTTAAGATTGTTTTCCGTACTATTGTTTTCAAGGAATTTGTAATATTCATAGGTTTCTTCAATATAGGTTTTATCCAATAGAGTATTAAGCACTTTGTGGTTGTTATAATAATCTCTAATGGTAGAAAATATATTATGTTTGGTTAATGTCTGATTTTCTTTTACTATTAAAGATATAAATATGTATTCGAGACAAAAAGATGGCCAATTGGTAGTATAAGAATGCCACTTGCTCTCTATATAACTTGTATTTATTTTACCTCCTATAAAAAAACGATTACTATCCAATGCCAATCCAAAATCGATGACATATAGACGATTATTTTTATCAGATACTAAAATATTAGCAAAATGTAAATCCATATGAATAATTCCCACCGATAATAGTTCACGAATACGATTAGAAATGATTTGAGTAAGTTGAATAAGGGTTGCCTTTGTTAGAACCTCATTTATGATTATCTCGTTGAGTTCCTTGGACTTTAAATATTTGGAATACATTAACACATACGATGGATAATCACGCTTTTGAATGAATTCACACCCATTTTTTATTTTATTTATTTTAGGTTGTTTTACTTTACATTTTCGTTCGATGACTATAAAATGTTTGCTGTAATTTGGGATTTTTTTAACGATTTTACTCGTATTGTATTCAACCTGACTTTCTTTGTCGTCACGTGATAATTTGGAGACATATTTTTTATTCATTTTTTTATTCTTACACGAATACCCTGGATAATATACACAACCATAAGACCCTTGGGCTAATAAGGACATATATATATAACTTATTTTTTTGTTTTTATTTGATAATATTGATTTTTATATGCTTTTTTTAGTTTGTTTTCATCAAAGGAGTGGTTGCGTTTGAATTCTTCAAATGTATGGGATGGCTTGAATCGCGGATTTTCATTCCAATGTTCATTAATATCTTGTTGTATTTTCTCCATGAGTTCTTTGGGTATAGGTTCATACGAACGTTTAGATACCTTTGGTCGGTCGACATTCGTCGAATATTTTTTAATATAATAATATTTAATGCTTTTGTATAATTTGTCTTCTATGTTAGATGGATATTGATGGGTTTCTAAATATTGACGCTCTTTATCAACAAGATCCTTGTTTGTCTCTAACCATTCTTTGAAATATATATCCAACGTTTTCTTATCATCGTGACGATGTAATTGCGAAAAGTATTTTAACGACTCCAATAATTGAGTTTCTTGACACTTGAAACGAAATATGGACATGTTTAATGGGTCAGAATAAACGGATCAAATCAATTTTAATCCCATAAGTTTTTTAATTATGGGATTAAAAAAATGTTCCTGATGGGACTTGAACCCATGACCTATGGCTCATAAGACCATCGCTCTAACCAACTGAGCTACAAGAACAAATCTAGCAAGGGTGAATCGAACACCCGACCAACGGAAAACCATAACCTCTACAGTCCGTCGCTCTACCAACTGAGCTATTGCTAGTGTGATGTTCCTGATGGGACTTGAACCCATGACCTATGGCTCATAAGACCATCGCTCTAACCAACTGAGCTACAAGAACATACTATATTATAGTGTTTCTTTTTAAGTTGTTTTATTAAATAATCACCATGATTATAATAACTTATTTCAGGAATGTCTACAATGTAATTGGTCTTATAATTGGTATTGAAAATAATATTGTGTTCTATATTGATAATTCACATATACATTAATTAAATATTTTTGTAAAATAAGCCCAGAAGTAAATTCCAACAAAACATTTGGAAAATAGATCCAATACATTATATCCTATGTTACGTGATTGTTCTTCCATCAAATAAAATACTCCATACAAAGACCACAAAATAAAAAAGACACTATACAACAACTTATTATTTGGCTCATTCTTTACAAATGAATACAAAAAGTAATATAGTCCACCAAAGAAAATAAACCCAAAAATAGTGGCAGGTATACGTGCCAATTTACCAATATCACCCATATATCCGGTACCCAACATACCATAATTCAGTACTAATATCATGATGAAATCTGTGAATTTTACTTGAACCTTTTTGTCGGTGTTGTATCGAAATGCTAAAATCAATACCAGCAACATAATTGGCGTGGTTATCGACCAATCTACGTAACGATTCAAGTTTATGCTTTTATAATCGATGGTTTGTTTATCGAATTCGGTGACAAATTTGCCGTAAAAAAACGCAGCCACAATAGAAATACATGTTTCTAAATTCAATATGTGTCGCATAGAGTCGTTTTTGGTTCGCATAGACTCAATAAATGTAATGGTTCCTGTCGTTACTAAAAAAGCATAGGTAAAATAAAAAGAATATTCTACTAACTTATCACTCATTATAATAGGTAAATATATTTTAATTCAATATATTATAATCATTATCAGTGATTTCCTTATTCATATTACATTCTTTTAAATTAGTGTTTTTTTCTTTTAATTTTTCTATTAAAACATTGTTTGCGTTTTGAAAAATTTTTATGCGTTTCAATATATTGTTTAATTGATTATTAAGTTTTTCATTTTCATTTATATTACGATTCAGTAAATTCATATCATCTTTAAAGTAAGAAAAAAATACATTATTGCCAAAGGAACTATCTTTATAAACACTTCCATTTTCAAAATCAAGAAGACGCCTTTTCCACCTATCTCGATCACGAAGAACATCTCTATGTTCGACTAATATTCTTGCACATCTTCTTGCTCGATCGAATGCTCGTTTTGATGCTTTTTTTACCCTTTTCAAAAAACCTTCCTTTTTGTCTCGAAAAAAAATGGTTATACATAAAATAATAATCAATATATACATATATTAACTATATATCTTTTTTATAGCATTGAGTTTTAATTTATTCATATTTTCACAATTGTCTTGATTTATGGTAGTCTTATTTAATTGTTGAGACAAATTTTTGTATTCATTCAATACATTTTCAAATTTTGTGGTTGCTTTTAAGAAAGAGTTTTCTAAATCAGAATTGCTCATATTTATTTCGTATTGCTTATCTTTGACCATTTGTAGTTTATTTTTATATTCTTCTTCCTTTTCAAAATACCTTCTTTTGGCTTCATCTCGCGATATTCTTGCTTTTTCCATTTTAGGCAACCACTTACAAAAATGTTCTTGGAAAGAAAAATATTTAAATCCTACTACTATACATAATAGTAAGATTAATATCATATATATTGTTGATTTATTATATAAAATGATAAATAATGTTTATAGTTAGATTGCTTGAAACTCTGATCTATAAGTAATTTATTTTTATGTGGAATAGTGATATACTTTTTAGATTTTAGATTTTCTAAGGTTTTGATTATTTTTTCTTGATAATATTCTGTAGTGGCTGTCTCTGCTGCTGCTGCTGCCTCTGCCGCTGGTGCCGCCTCTGCCGCTGGTGCCGCCTCTGCTGCTGCTGCCGCCGCTGCCGCTGGCGCCGCTGCTGCTGCTGCCTCTGCTGCTGGTGCTGCCGCTGCTGCTGGT
>Ga0222716_10003699_pt1 | contig 12150 bp, 8 predicted proteins | sample C33_13DmetaG_FD_165044 | JGI IMG/M metagenome (GOLD analysis project Ga0222716, IMG submission 165044) | Estuarine water microbial communities from San Francisco Bay, California, United States - C33_13D | ecosystem: Environmental > Aquatic > Marine > Unclassified | place: USA: California... | reverse complement strand
GTCGAGGCCGACGTCGACGTCGAGGCCTCGTCAACCCGCGCCGCGACCGCGTCAAAGTCCATCAAGCACGACACAAACGCCGATTGCTGCTGTTTCCCGGCCTGCATGAGCACAGGCTCGCTCGCCCACATCGTGCTGAGCGCCGAGTACGCCTCCTGCGGACTCGAGCCGAAGCGCACGTACCGCACCCATTCGTAGGAAAGCCGCTGGTCCACGCGCGCCACGGGATCGGACGGCAGCTCGCCGTGCCGGGCGTCCTCCTCGGAGACGGCGGCGATCTGGAGACGGCCGGTCGCTGAGTGTTGACGGGGCTGCTCGGGCGTCAGAACGACCAGCTTGCCTTTGCCCCGCCCGTTTTTCGTCTCGACGAGCTTGTGCGGAGGACGCTCCACATCGCTCCAATACGAGACGGCGAGCTGCTGCTGGTGCTGGTGGTTTTGCTTGCTGCCGGTCGTCGTCGTGCCGGTCATCTCACGTGTCTCTCTCGTTGACCCACGACGATCAGAAGTCGTGTCCTGTGGATTGGTCCGAGCGGCGACGGTGCGCGCTGCAGAATACCTAGGGGAGAAATGAAATAAACGACAGCGTCACCAAAAAACGCGTATATGTATGTATGGGGGCGAGCGCTAGAGAGACCTGAAGAGGGAAGGGAATTTGAACGAGTCGTCCGCACGAACGATCATTTCCCCCCTTCATTCCACAATAATACATGTGCCCTGTCTCTTACAGATCAACGCGTGTCTCTTACAGATTCGGGTCGTTCTCCAGCGCATACAGCCCAAAGCTCGGCCCGATGAACCGGAAGGCCACCCAGGCGACGACCAACACCACCAGCCCGCCGATCGTCAGCTGCGTCGCCCAGTACAGAAAGCCGCGCTCCCCCAGGTACAGCTCCGTCGCCTTCTCGACCGGGTCCATCTCCTCCCATCCCTCGGGGAACAACTGACCTTCCTTCCACGCTGCCCGCTGCCCTGCCGGCTTTTCCTGGCTTGCCGCGGACCGCGAGCGGGTCGCGGCCGACGAGCCGCCAGTCGCCCGCAGCCGGGACTCCATCGCCTCCAGTCGCGCCTCCTCGGCGGCCTCCTTGGCGGCGGCCTCCTTGGCCGCGTCGTTCGCGGCCCCGGGGGCGTCGTCCGGGCTTGCACGGAGGGGAGCCATGGTTTGTCTCCTGGTGAGCGGTTTCGCGCACGCTGTCCACCGCGTGGGGACTGGTGTTCTGATCGCTGCGCAGATCATGGTGTGTGTTGATGAAATGAGAATGAATTCGTTCGATCGCTAATAAGGGCGAGGGGCGATTGTCAAAAAAAGGCAGGCTGGGAGCGCAATCTCGAGCTCCTCCACGAGCCGCTCCTCCACGAGCCGCTCCTCCATGAGCACACGCGCAGCTGCGCTGGTCCCCATCCAGCGACGGGATGTGGTCCCGTCCGATCGCGACGGGAGACCAGCCGGGCCAGCCGTCCCGGGCTGGCGCTCCCGGCTGCCGGTCGGCGCCGTGTACGTGCGACGGTCACTCGCGCGACGTCTGGGCATTCACGTCGCCATAATGATGGCGCTGGGCCTTCGCACGCGGGCTCACTCCCAGGCGCGTCCGAGGCTCGGGGGGGGACGTCGCCGATCGCCCGCGTTCCGAACCAAAGGGGCGTGGTTCGGTTCGTTCTCGATTCTCGACCCAAGGTGACCGACCCGTCGTCTTTGTCACTGCGCACTTCCTTGCTCCATAATCATATTCTCATACACACCTTATACGAGGCTCCAGCAGTGTATACCTGCCTTGGGGGCCGTCTGGGGCTGCTAACACAATCTCAACGACTTACTCGTCTGGAAATCTCCTTCGCCGAGCCCGTCAGTGGAGCCGTACAATGCTCGTATCCTTCCCGCAACACACGGGCGACTCGTCGGCCCACCAGGGAACGCTCGCGTACCGGAATTTCGAGAAAACTCGAGATGCCCTCTCGGTCGACCTCCGATGTTCCGAAATCAAGGCGAACTACGCCGAGCAGGTGGGTATTGACCTCGACCGACGACGTGCGTTCGCACGCCCTGACGCTCGGTCTCACCCGTTTCTCTCCCTTTCCCCCCACCAGGCCGTCAACCTGGTCAAAAGCCAGATCGGCGTCATGGCCAAGGACACCCAGCTGCTGCTCAGCCGCTTCCGTTGCGACGAGGAGAGGCAGAAGGAGGCCCACGACCTCGAAGTCCTGACTTTGAAGCGCAAGCTGACCGGGGCGGAGGTCGAGCACCTGCACGAGAAGATGGTCTCGACGACGTTGAACATCCAGCTGGAGGACGCGAGGGACAGTCTGAAGAACGTTCGGGTGATCAACGAGAGCCTGAAGCGCTTCCTCTCCGTCGAGAAGAAGCTGGGACGGGATCTGCTGGCGGAGAACGGGACGCTCAGGTCGGAGCTTGCGAGCTACGAGGGGACGTTCGGGAGGCAGGCGGCCATGTTGGAGGAGCGCCAGAAGACGATCGACGGCCTCGAGGAGACGAGGATGGGGCTGGAGGCGGCGCTGAGGGAGAAGGGCGCCGAGCTGACTGCGGCCGTGGAGGGGGTCCAGGCGGCGGCACGCGCGCAAGCCGCGGCGCTCGAGAAGCAGTTTCAGGAGTCATTGCAGCAGTCGCAGTCATTACAGCAGCAAAAGCCGGGCATGTCGGTGGAGTCGCTGGTGAAAAAGGGCGGATTCGAGTCGGAGAAGGAGCTGGTGCAGTTTGTCAAGTCGAGGGACGCGCAGGACAAGCACATCGAGCGGCTGGAGCGGCGCGTCCAAGACATCCTGGACGAGAAGAACGAAGAGATCCTGCTGCGGAAGGAGATTGAGAAGATCGTGCGGCAACAGAAGAAGGAGATTGTTGCGCTGGAGAAGCGCCTGGCCAAGGAGGGAGGGCGGGCCGGGAAGAAGCGTCGGGAGCGCGCGGGCGACGGCGTCGCCGAGAAGGCGGAGCACGATGGCGTCGCCGAGAAGGCGGAGCACGATGGCGTCGCCGAGAAGGCGGAGGCAACAGCAACCGGCGGTCACAAGGCGCCCGCCAGAAAGACTGTGAAGAAGTCCATCGAGGTGGACGTGGACGGCAAGGACGACGCGTCCGTGTGGAACCCCGACTCTGCCAGGGACTCTGCCAGGCACACGAGGGACAGCCAGGAAGAGACTGCGGACCGCGTGACGGTCGATGCCGAATTTTCCGCGCACAACGACGCCGACAAGGAGAACCCCAAGGTGGCGCTCAACGTGTCCAAGGCCTCGGTCGCAAAGGGCCCGGCGACGGCGACGGCGACGGCGAGCGCGGCGACGGCCGCCACGACGACCAACTCGAAGAAGCGCAACCTGCTGACTGTCCAGCGCGCGAGCACGACGTCGACGTCGATGCTCGGGGTGACCAGGAAGATGGGGTCGAGCTTCAGCCTTCCGAGGCTCAACCAACCAAAATAGGAGAAGTTTTAAAAGATACTCCATGGATTCCGTTAGTTGTCGCGCACGTATCCTCACGGCGACCACCGCCCGCGCCACGAGCCGCCGGCGGGCGGCCACCGGCGCCCCGACGAAACAAAATCTCGCGCATCATCCGGCCGCATGCCGACCCCGCATCCCGCGCTCCGCCGCGCACACACGGCCCATTCGATGCCGAGCCGCGGCGGACGACGAACTGGAGGAGATCATGGAGGAATGCGACCAGGCAGAAGACGAAATCGACCTTGGAGACTTCGAGGACGTGTCGGTCGAGCTCAACGAGGTCGACGGCAGCCGACGGGGCGACGTGATGGTTTGGGCGGGATACATGCAGCGGGACCTGGAGAGGGAGCCGAGAACGGACTTGCCGGGAACAAGCGCTGCGACGAGCGAACGAGAGGAAGAAAAGCCCATCTACCGGGACGACATACGTTCGATCGACCCGACCTCGCAGGCGGTGGCAGAGTCGAGCGCGTCGAGGTTCTTCGACGGCAACACGCTATCGCTGAAGACCACGCCGATGAGCACGCTCACAGAGTGGGACCTGCGGGCGGCGAGCGAGACGAAGAAGTGGTTCGACGAGGACTACGCGCGGTGGCAGCAGCGACGATCGGCGACGATCGGCCAGTACCCGTCGATGGCGAGCGACTGGCGGACCGACGAACGGATCAAGGCATCGATGGATCCTGCCGAGGTGGATTATAAAGAGTGGAGCATGAAGGAGATATGGGACCTGATTACCATGAACGGACAGGCCGCCGACCCGCGCGACGTGCCGTTCGAGGTTCGCAAGCCGGGATCGCGGACGGATTTCGTCGCTGATGGGTACGCACATCATCCGACGATTCCCGAATGGCTGGATATGCAGGGAAAGCTGATGAAGGAGGACGAAGAGGTCAAGGGACGGGACGGGGTCGACGAGGCCATTCTGGCCAGCGAGTTTTCGGACTTTGACAGCGAGGCGTTTGAGTTTGGTTCCAACGATTCGGGAGAACTGTAATGTAACGTTGTTGGTGCTGGTCATTCAATTTTGGGTACGTACGGACGTCAGGTTTGCTGGGCTGCCGCCTGGCATACGACGGTGGCGGCGTGTCGACAAACCTCGGCCTTGACGGCGTCCGTCACGGCCCCCGGTGGGAGATTGTACGAGACGAGCACCGGCATACCAGCTTTTCGGCAGAGCATCTGCGCCAGCTGCAGCGACTCCGTATCGTTGTTTTGCGTCTTGCTCGTCGACGGGAGGACGACGGTGGAAATTGGCGTGGACGTCGGACGGGCGGACGACATCATGGCCAGACTCGTCGACTGGAGGGAGCTACCCGGGTCTTCTGCCAGCCCGAGGTACAGGTAGAGTTGCTTGGGCAGCGAGATCACCTGAAAGAGCACGGTCACCGCGGCGTCCTCGTCCCCGAAGGCTTCGACGTATTGCGCCTGTCGAGGATGCGACGGTGGATCCTTCCGGGTCTCAGACGGTGGATCCTGACCCATGACGGGCATGCGGCGCCCTGGGTGACGTGACGTGACGTGACGTTACGTGAAGTGCGCCTGGGCCGGGAGGGGGCTGGCTCTGACCGGACTCGGCCCGTTCGAAAAACTTTCCGCACCCGCGTTCTCCGTGCACGCTGAGATCCGCGCGCTCTGCTGATGTTGTTCGCAGTGTTCAATGGATGAACTACGCGCCGGATGAAGCTGATCAGATTCCGTGACTGGCCGGCCTGGGGACACCCATACGTTTTCTTTTCTTCTTTCTCGCGATGTGTCAGTCGTCGGCTGATTCTGTCGGGTGCCTTGTCGACGCCCGAGAGGCCATTCACGTGGTCGGGAGGCCTGGCAGTCCGGGGGTGCGTGCGATCCTGGCGCGGTTGGCCCCCCCCGGCAGTTCCGCGACCCACCAGATCGACAACAAGTACTACGCGGCCTCCGTTCCCGTCCGGGCGTACGATCGTGTCGATAGGGTGCCGGAGGGTGCCTCTGGCGCTTTACTTTTGGTTCTGGAAGGTCACGCGCGCGCGGCGCTCGAATACTTCCAGGCATTCTCGTCGCACTGGGAAGCTGCCGCCCCCGAACGGGCGTTCGACGTGCCTCTGATCGTCGCGTGGGGCGTGCGTGGTGACGATCTTGACGGGGTGTTTGGATGGTCGGTAGACAAAGGCTTTGAGTTGGTACACGTGGAGGAGGAGGAGGAGGGGGGGTCGAAGTCGGAAGGGGAAGAAGCTGCGGGATGGAGGCGGGTGGAGGAGGCCTTAGAAAAGTCGGTGTCGTCGTCGGAAGGGGAAGAAGCTGCGGGATGGAGGCGGGTGGAGGAGGCCTTGGAGGCATCGATGTGGAGTATGGCCGAGTCGAAGGACCGGGGGGACCAGGACAGCGTCGCGGAGCCGCCCTACTGGCGCGGGATGCGTGACGACGTTTTCCGGGCTTTTGAGCGGCTTGCCTGCGACGAGTCAGACTCGGAGGAGGACTCGACGGAGGCGTTCGAGGATCTCGTGGCTTTATTGCGGAGAGAGAGAGAAAATTGCAAGTAACTGACAGTCACATGTCTTTCAGGAAACCCAAGCCTCTCGGAGGCCACACGGCCGGGTCGTAGCCTCGGTCGCCCCACGGCGTGCACCGGAAGAGGCGCCAGGCGGTCATGATGGTGCCCTTGGCGACGCCGTATCGCGTGTAGGCATCGACGGCGTACGATGAGCAGGTGGGCTGGAATCGGCACGACGGCGGCATCAGCGGGGATATGCCCGTCTTGTAGAACCGCAGCATCGACAGCGCGACCTTCACGGGCAGCGTCTCGCTCTGGTCGTCGAACTGTGGTGGTGGTGGTTGCTCGGGCTGTTGTTCGGGCTGTTGTTCGGGCTGTTGTTCGGGCTGTTGTTCGGGCTGTTGTTCGGGATTGTCGCTGTTGTTGGTGCTCCGTATCGAGATCAGTCTGGGCCGGCCGTGCTGCTGTGGCTTCCGGCAAGTCAAACACGCCCGAATCGTCGTATCTCTTCTTCGCTCTCCTCTTGCTCGCCGCCGCTCGTGCTGCCGGGGTATTCTGGCGGTGTCCGTGGCGAGGCGTAACATTTCGCTTTCAATTCGCTTTCATTCAGCCTATTCGTCGACCAGCAGTCGCTCCAAATCGGGGCCGATGGAGTGGACATCCAAGTCGGGCGCGTCCGCCATCGCCCGCTGGAGCTCGGCGTTCCAGCCGCGTTCGTCGGCCCCGTTTGCATCGAGGAAATCTGCGGCAGCTTGCCTGGCTTTGGAGACGAGCGCTGCGTCGCGGGGAAGCTCCCAGAGGTGGTTGCCGTTGCCGTCGCCCGCCTGTTCGGTGCCGATGATGTTGCCGCTGCCCCGGTTGACAAGATCGGCCTCCGCGACGACAAAACCGTTGTTGGTTTCCTCGAGAACTCGCAGTCTATCGGCCGAGCCGTCGCCGCCGGTGACGAGGATACATCTGGAGGCTCGCGACCCGCGGCCGACCCGGCCCCGGAGCTGGTGCAGTTGGGCCAACCCGAAGCGTTCGGCGTGCTCGATGATCATGAGGCTTGCGTCTGGCACGTTGACGCCCACCTCGACGACGGTCGTCGAGATGAGGACCTTGGCGGTCCCTTTGGGGTCGGCAAAGTCGCTGAGGATCTGTTCCTTCTCGGCAGAACTCATGCGGCCGTGCAGGAGCCCGACCGTGTCGGCGACTCCGGCAAAGTCGTCAGTCGCACATAACCGCTCCTTCTCTGTTACCGCCGTGCGCACGCTGCTCTCGTCGTTCGCTCCCTTGTCGATGAGCGGGCAGACGATGAAGCACTTGCCGCCGGCGTCGATCTCCGTCTTGATGGCTTGGGCGAGCCTCGCCCTGGTCGTGGTTGCGACGGCAGGGGAGCCCCCGGCGTTCACCTCGTCGCCGCCAGCGACGGCGGCGTCCCTTTCGTCGCCGCCAGCGTCCTCGATCCAGACGGTGGTGGCGACGGGCGTTCGGCCAGGAGGCAACTCTTGGATCTCGATGAGCTCCATCTCGCCGTACAGAACGAGTGCGAGCGACCTGGGGATGGGCGTGGCCGACATGTTGAGCATATGTGGGGCGGGCGCGGCCTTGGAGAGGAGGGCGGCGCGCTGCTCGACGCCAAACTTGTGCTGTTCGTCGACGATGGCCAGCCCGAGATCTCGGAACTGAACAGGCGCGGATATGAGCGCATGCGTGCCGACGAGGATATCCAGCTCGCCCGAAGCGAGTCGCTCGAGGAGGACGCGGCGCTCGGGCTGCTTGGTAGAACCCGTGAGGAGGGCGTACGTCGGCCGGCGCTCGCCCGCGGGCAGGGACGCACAAAACGCCTCCAGGGACTTGATGTGCTGCTCGGCGAGTACCTCGGTCGGAGCCATGAATGCCACCTGCTTGCCGTTGGACGACATGGCGTGCGCCGCCAACAGGGCCACGATGGTCTTTCCGCAGCCCACATCGCCCTGGAGGAGGATCGAAGCCGACGTGCCGGCGTTCATCAGCTCGTTGATAGACTCTAGGGCCCGCTGCTGGTCTCCAGTCAGGGGAAAAGCGAGTGATCCGATCGCCGACGCCTGTGGACCGAAGTCCAGGGACCCCCCCGCCCCGTCGACCTCGACCTCGACCTCGACCTCGACCGCGGGGGTCCCGCAAGACCCGGCGTCGTCGCCGCGACCCTTCCTGGAACGACACAAGAGGCGGAGCTGCATGAAGAACAGCTCGTGGAACGCGAGGCTGGAGCGTGAATGCTTGTAGGAGGCCGCGGACTGCGGCCGGTGGATATCGATGATGGACGCGGCGTAGCTGGCAATGCCGTGCGCCCCGCGGATCTCGGCCGGGATCGGGTTGATCAGACGCGTCGTTCCGACCCTTTCCAGTACCTTGGACACGATCTGCGAGACGCTCTGCGACGTGGCCTTGCTCTTCTGGGGATAGATCGGCTGGAGGTACTCGGCGTGCCGCGGCAGCCGCGAGAGGGCGTTGAGGTCGAAGAGCTCGAGGCTGGCCTCCTTGAGGACGAACTTCCGGTTGCCCTCTTTATCCGTAGAGAGTTTCACCTGACCGGAGAGCGCGAAAATGCTCCCAAAGCCCCGGATCCGCTTTTCCTCGTTCATGATGGCCCACGCGGCCGAGCGCCCCTTCCGAAAGACCTGTAGGTGGATGACGGGGTTCCGGTGCATCGTCTGCAGGTGCGTCCCGGCGAGCAGGTCGTCGTAGTCGAGGCATCGGAACTGCGCGTTCAGCACGTGAAACTTGCCTCGATAGACCTTGAGCGCGTCCAGGTGCACGGGGAGGACGATCGACTGGTCGACCTCGCCGTCCGCCTGGCCGCCTGCAGTGGCGACCGGAAACGCGCCCACGCTCGCGACAAGATAGCCTCTCGGAAACACGTACAGCACGTCCCGCACCGTCTCGAGCCGCATCTGGGCCAGCAGTTTGCTCTCGGTTGGCGTGAAGGCGACACCGAGCTCCTTGAGCGGCGTGGACAGCGAGATGCTGCTGGACGCGGTCGTCGGGCCGTCCTCATCCCCATCGTCGCCTCGGAATATCTCGCTGCCGTCCCGATACGTATCGCGCAACCCAGGCAATCCGGGCAACCCCGGCGACTCGGACGAGACGATGTCGAGCAGCTCGGACGGCGATATGGCCGCCGACGTCGGCGGCGCCGCCGCCGTCGCCCTCTGCTTCGCCGTCCCCCGCGTTGCACTCAGACTCGTGCCCGGACCCGTGCTCTTCACCACCCAATCGCGCACCCGCGACCCGAAAAACGCCTCCCAGTCCCGCGCGCCGTCCCCGCCGAAGCCCGCCAGCCTGGCCAGCACCTCGCGCGTCATCACGACGTCCCCGAGACTGCTGTGCGCGTTTTTTGGCTCGCTGCCCACGCACGCCCGATACAAGTCAGTCAGCTTGTTGGAATCCGCGCCCACGTCTGCGGCAGCTTTGGCGTACGCGAGCGTGTCGAAGAAGCGAAAGTCCGTGTCCAGCTGCTGCACCTCGGCCGTCATCCCGTAGTCCAGCATCCGGTTCCGCAACAGCCGCACGTCGTACTTGAGAATATTGTGTCCCACGAGCAGCGGCGTCTGGTCGTCTCGCACTCGCTCGAATATAAACTCGAACGCGCCCGCCATCGCCGTGTCAAACGTGGGCAGGTCGTGACTCCGCAGGTCGTGCGAGCTGATCCCCGTGACGGCCTCTGCGCCCGGATGCATTTGCACGTCGCTCGGAAGACGCACGCGACGCAGATAGTTCGCCCCGGTAAGGAGATCCAAAACACACAGCTCCACCACGTGCGACGTGCTCGTCGAAAACCCCGTCGTCTCGGTGTCGACGACAAACGGGTAGTATTGGTGGCGGTTCTCGGCGTCGCTGGCCCCGTTGCTCGCATCGAGGTGCGCCTCGACGCTCGCAAGGAAGGCTCGCCGCCTAGCGCAGTCCCACCGGCCGTAGTCCCGGGCGCTCGCCAGCAACGGGTCGACCTCGGTGCCGTCGTCGCCGACAATCTGCCGCAGTTCGCCCACGAGAAAGTCAGAGAACAGCATGGTCTGGCCGGGGTAGTTCTGGCAGCCGCGCTGGAGCTCGAAGGCAATGCCAGAACGTAAGCGATCGACCCGACCCGAACCCGCCTGCTCGATCGTCGCGCACGTTCTGACGATGCCACCACGTTTGAACAGGCGATCGAGCCGGCCTGCCCGCGCGGCCGCCAGCGTCGTCCTCCACGACGTGGAAATCATTTATTTATCGAGGTGGTGGTGGTGGTGGTGGTGTCGTTCATTCTCTCTATCACAAAAGGTGCGATGATTTGAATTCAGTCACTGAGTGAAGTTTGAATTGTGTGAACGGTTACTCTCGCCTCCTCGCCTCAACCATACTACTTCTCCTCCACCAATACAGACAGACGCATCCAGAGCCCTTAGCGGGGATCAACGCCGGGCATCGGGAACGCCTCGGCGTAGGCCTCGACCTCCTTCCTCAGCGCCTGCACGTCCGCTCTGCCCGGCCCCTCTGTGTTTGCAAACGCGACAAAGTCCTTCAGCTTCGCCTCGCCAGGTGTGTTGGCCTTGATATCCTTCGCAATCTGCACGGCCCGATCGATGAACACCGCGACCTGCTCGAAGTCGTCCTCCTTGAACCCGCGCGTCGTCAGCGCCGGGGTCCCCACGCGAATACCGCCCGGCACGATCGCCGACTTGTCTCCCGGGACGCTGTTCTTGTTCAGCGTAATGCTCACAAGATCCAACACCGTCTGCACCCTCGCGCCGTCGATCCCCGACGGTTTGAGGTCGACCAGGATGAGGTGGTTGTCCGTGCCGCCGCTGACGATCGTGTACCCGAGCCCGACCAGCTTGTTCGACAGCGCCTGCGCGTTCGAGATCACCTGCTTCTGGTACTCGACAAACTCCGGCTGCGTGGCCGCCTTGAGCGCCACCGCAAGTCCCGCGATCGTGTGGTTGTGCGGTCCACCCTGCAGGCCCGGGAAGACTGCCTGGTTGATCGCCGACTCCAAGTCCTTCTTGTAGAAGATCATGCCACCGCGAGGCCCACGCAGCGACTTGTGCGTCGTCGTCGTGACAATATCCGCATACTCGAACGGGTTCTTCACCAGCCCCGCGGCCACGAGCCCGGAGATATGCGCCATGTCTGCCATCAGGTACGCCCCGACCGAGTCGGCAATCTGTCGCATGCGCGCAAAGTCAAAGTCACGCGAGTACGCAGACGCCCCGGCGATGATCAACCTGGGCCTGAACAGCGTCGCGGACTTCTCGAGCGCGTCATAGTCGACGAGCCCCGTGGACTCGTCCAGCCTGTATGGCATGGACTCGAAGTACACCGACGTCGCCGACACGCGACGCTTCGGCGTCATAAACCCGTGCGTCAGATGCCCACCGTGCGGCAGATCCAGCCCCATGATGCGATCGTGCGGGTTCAACAGCGCCGTGTAGACGGCAAAGTTCGCCGGCGAGCCGGAGAGCGTCTGCACGTTGACACCCCACGCCGCGGGGTCCAGGCGGAAGGCCTCCAGCGCCCTGCTCTGGCAGAGGCGCTCGCACTGGTCGATGTACTCGTTACCGCCGTAGTAGCGAGCCCCCGGAAGTCCCTCCGAGTACTTATTGGTCATGCACGACCCCACGGCAGTCATCACCGCCGTGGACGTGAAGTTCTCGGACGCGATCAGCTCCAGTCCACGGACCTGACGCGACTTCTCGTTCTTGATCAGGCTTGCAACCTCCGGGTCCTGCTCCTCGAGCGACAGGTCGGCCTGGAACATGGCCTTGCCTGGTACGTCGAGGGTGTTCGGGCGTGTGTGGTGAGCGGCAGTTGTCGATTCAAGGTGCATGCGGGACCAGTTCTCGTCGACGACGACGACGCCTCGCTATCGGCGCCGCCGTCTGGCCACAGCGAACGCACCCTCGGCAGCAGGCGCGGCAGCGCGAACCACGTGACGAGAAATTCCAAAGCGAGAGGATGCCTGGTTGCCCGTCGAGGCTTGCCTCGACGCGTTGACACGCAACGACGACCGGGTCAGTACGACCATGCTTGCGTTTTACTTCCGAAAATGATATGCAGTGTTCGATGTGTGTGTGTGGGTGGCGCGTCGCTGGCTCCCCGAACGAACGAAATTTGAAACTTCGAATCCATCAGACGAGCAACGCGGCCAGCCCCGCGGCCGCGGCAACAGCCACGGCGCACGCAGCCGAACGGGCGCCTCCAGCGGGGGGCTTGGGGGGCGTCGGCATC
>Ga0222716_10003693_pt1 | contig 12157 bp, 6 predicted proteins | sample C33_13DmetaG_FD_165044 | JGI IMG/M metagenome (GOLD analysis project Ga0222716, IMG submission 165044) | Estuarine water microbial communities from San Francisco Bay, California, United States - C33_13D | ecosystem: Environmental > Aquatic > Marine > Unclassified | place: USA: California... | reverse complement strand
AACTGTAGATGCAGTCGCTCTACGGGGCGATTGCAAACTACAAATTATATTATATGGAAAAAAACAAATCAAAAGGATTAGGCGACACTGTCGCTAAAATAACAAAAGCAACTGGAATTAAAAAAGTGGTAGACAAAGTTAGTGAGGCGGTAGGTAAAGACTGTGGCTGTGCTAAGCGTCAAGATACTTTAAACAGGTTGTTTCCTTATAATAACTAAAAAGAAATTATGATTAGCATAGATACAGTTTACCAAAAGGTTTTAGCTTTTGCTAATAAAGAGCAAAGAGGATACATAACTCCACAAGAGTTTAACTTGTTTGCGAACCAAGCTCAAGACGAGGTATTTGAACAATATTTTTACGACAGAACTCAAGAAGCAAAAAAACCAGCAAACTCTCATGTTTTTTTAGATGTCGACCAAAGCTTAGAAGAAAAAATTAGACTTTTTGAAAGAGTTTATGGTGTCGCGGCAATAAACACGCTTCCAGATACTGGTAATGTTAATGTTAAAATTTTTGATCCTAGAGTTGTATATAGAATAAACAAAATAGAGTTTAACAACAACGATTGCGAGTTAGTCAATACAAATGATTTTAACGAGTTTAGGTTTGGAGGCCCACTAGTTAGACCAACTAACCTAAGGCCTATAGCTAATATAAGAGCCAACCAGATAAGAGTTGTTGGAGATAACGGCTCTTTAATTGTTCCTACTGGAATATTTTATTTTAAAAAACCAGCAAAAGTTTCTTGGGGTTACTTTGTAGTGGGTGGCAAAGCGTTACACGATAGCAGCGATACTAAAACTATAGATTTTGAGTTACATCCTTCTGAAGAAGCTGAGTTGGTTTATAAAATATTAAAGTATGCTGGTATATCAATGAAGCAATTAGATATAAGCGGCGCTGGTCAAGCTATGGAAACAATACAAACTACACAAGAAAAAAGATAAATAAATGGCGCTATTAAACGAAACTGAACAACAATATTATAACGGTAATAATTTTGGTGGTTATCAATTCACACCTTTAAGAGACATAATAAGTCAATTTAAAGTATCTTATGTTGGTGAAGATAAAGTTATACCAAAAGTAAAAAGAACAGAAATAGCATTTCACGCACAAAGAGCTTTGCAAGAGTTGTCGTTTGACACTTTAAAATCAATAAAAGCACAAGAAATCGAAGTACCGGCTAGTCTTCAAATGGTTTTACCTCAAGATTACGTCAACTATACTAAAGTTAGTTTTGTAGATTCCTCCGGTATTAAGCATGTTTTGTATCCAGCTAGTAAAACTTCAAACCCATCAAATCCAGTGCAAGATAATAGTGGTAATTACAAGTTGCTAGCCACAGGTACGTTTGCAGCCGGTAGCGATACTATAGTTTTAGATAAAGAATATTCAAACATAAAGTGTGGAATGATAGTTAAATCTCCACACGTCCCATCTGGATTTGCTACTATATATGAATTCTCAAGCGATGGAACAAATACAACTATAAAATTAGCAGACTTTGCGCCAAGCTCATTTAACCAGTTTGCTAATTTAACTGCTTTTTCATCTTTAGAGTCTGGTAATTTTGATATTGAAATTGCTAATGCAGATGGTTCTTTAGTAAATTCTAGCAATTCTAGTTATACAGCTATAGGTCTAACTCCAGTTTCTGCGGATAATTTTATTACAGTTTCTTCTACTGATGCTAGCAATATTAAAGTTGGTATGATTGTAGCTGCAAATACAAATACTTTTATCCCGGAAAACACTGTGGTTACAGCTGTAAACGGTACAAAAATAACAATATCAAATACAACTTTAGCACCAACACCTAACGTTTTTAATGTAAATTTTATATCTACAGTTTCTGATTCAGACGCTTGGTCTAATTACAAGTCGTCAACACCTTCTGAAAACAACAATGATGACTATGAAGATGATACTTATTGGCTAATGCATGGTAATAGATATGGTATTGACCCTCAGCACGCTCAAGTTAACGGTTCTTTTTATATAGACGAATTAACTGGAAAAATACACTTTAGCTCTAATATTTCAGGAAAAACTGTGATCTTAGATTACATAAGTGATAGTCTTGGTACCGAAGAAGAAATGCAAGTTCATAAATTTGCAGAAGATGCGATGTACAAGTGTATAGCATACGCTATTTTATCTAGTAGAACAAACGTTCAAGAGTACGTAGTACAAAGATTTAAAAAAGAAAAATTTGCAGCTGTTAGAACTGCTAAACTAAGATTATCAAATATAAAATTAGAAGAATTAACTCAAATACTTAGAGGCAAATCTAAGCAAATAAAACACTAGTATATGCCAGAGATTAAGAATCAGTTTACCGGTGGTAAAATGAACAAAGATGTAGACGAGCGTCTAGTTCCCAAGGGTGAATATAGAGATGCAATGAACATACAAGTTTCAACTTCAGAAAGTTCTGATGTTGGCACTGTTCAAAATATACTTGGTAATGCCTTAGTCTCTAATCAAAGCTTTATACAGCCAGGAGCTTTTTGTGTTGGAAGTATAGCTGATGAAAAAAATGATAAAGCCTACTTTTTTATAAGAACTTCTTTTATAAGCGGGTTTATAAACGTTATTATTGAACTTGATAGCGCTACAAACTCTATAGTTCCCGTACTTGCTGTTTCGAATGATGTTTTAGAGTTTACTCAAGATAGATTAATAACAGGTATAAATATAATTGATGATATGTTATTTTGGACAGACAATCACTCTGAGCCAAAAAAAATAAACATAACAAGATCTAAAGAAGGTACACAATTTGATGCTCAAGGTAATTTACAACTAACTAGATTTATGAATCAAGATAGAAGTATTAATTTTGCTAGCAACATATTAGTAGCTGAAGAACATATAACTGTTGTTAAAAAAGCGCCTTTGTCATCTCCTGATCTAAGTATGACCGCTGAAAGACCTGGTAATTCACAAGGTTTTACTACAACTAATTTTAGCTTAGCTTCTACTGGAAGCAACATACTACTTAGCATAGCAGGTGTTGATTTAAACTATGAAGTTGGAGATGTTTTACTTTTACAAGAAGTAGAAACTCCACCTTTTGTTTTTCCTATAACTGATGGTTACGACGTAAGAGTTGTTGTCGAAAGTATAAATGGTAATGATTACACTTGCTCTGTTTTATCGGTTGTTAATAATATTAACTTTGCTACAGTTCAATACGCTTGTGACATAGATACTTCTTACGAAAAGCTTTATAAATTAAAGTTTGCAAGGTTTGCGATTAGATACAAGTATATAGATGGTGAGTATTCAACGTTTAGTCCTTTTTCTGAAGTTGCTTTTAAACCTGGTTCTTGGGACGAGGATGTAGAAAAAATTTCTTACATGCCAAATACTGGTTATAATTTAGGTATGGAGAACAGACTTAGAGAATTAAAACTAACAAACTTAGTACAAAATAATATACCAGATGGTGTCAAACAAATAGATATATTATACAAAGAATCAAACTCACCTATAGTTTATGTTGTTGATGATATAAAACCAACTGATAACAGTTGGCTTAACGACTCTTATATTATAAAGCAAGAAACAATAAAACTAGCTTTACCAGAAAACCAACTACTAAGACCTTGGGATAATGTTCCTAAAAAAGCTATTGCTCAAGAAATGACTGGTAATAGAATTGTTTATGGTAATTACGAGCAAAATTACGATATAGAAGGATTTAGACCAAACATGGATGTTATTTTAAAAAACAGAGTTGAAGAGCTACCAACTTTTAAATCTGTAAAATCTTTAAGAAACTACCAACTTGGTGTTGTTTTTTCTGACATATACAACAGGCAGACACCTGTTTTTTCAAATAATGAAAACTCTATATCGTCTAACAAGCTAAACTCTTCTAAGTCTAACCAAATAGAAGTTACTCCAAATCACATCCCACCTAGCTGGGCAACTCATCAAAAATTTTATATAAAAGAAACATCTTCAGAGTATTATAATTTATCTTTAGATAGATTTTTTAATGCTGAAGATGGTAACGTATGGCTTTCTTTTGCTTCTAATGATAGAGATAAGATAGATATAGAAACCTCATTGTATTTAAAAAAGAAATACAATTCAAACGAAGCCGAAACTACATTTGAAAAATATAAAGTTATAGATGTAAAAAACGAAGCTCCAGAATTTATAAAAACTAGAAGAGTTACTTTAGGTAAAATAAAAGATGGAAATGACGGGGTGTTTGATCCATCCGGTACACTTACAGCGGCATCACAACTTTTTCCTGTAGGCGAATTCATACCAAGTGAAGGTGAAGATGAGTTTAAAGTTTCACGTGTTGAGCTACAAGATACTATACTTGAAAATTTTCATAAAAGACATAATTCTCCAGATGCTGGTGATATTGGGGTAGGTATTACTTCTATTGGTGGTTCTCCAACGCCAAACGCACCTCTTTTTATAAAAATATCTTCAGTAGACTCAAACGATATAAATACAGGTTTTACCACAGATTATTATGAAGTTGATAACGTTAAAAAACTTGCTGAAGAGTATTTAATAAAACTAAAAAAACCTTTTGGAGATGACGCTAGTTGGAACAATACAAGTACAACTGTTTTTACAGATCCTACAACTTTAGTAAACCAAACAAACGATGGAATAAAAATGGTGTTTGAGGTTGCTCAAGATATAGTTCAAAACAAATCTGTTTTTCAAGGTAGATTTTTTGTTAAAATACTTAGAGACGAATACATACAAAGATCTATAGTGGCTCAAGGTGCATTTCAAAATGTACAAGTTGTAAAGACTGCTAACGTAGGTTATTTAAAAGACTTTGCGTATCAAAGTTTAACTATTAACACCCAAGCAGATGCTAATGCCCAAATTGACCTTATCAACTCTAACAATGCTGTTCCTACAACACTACCGGTTAACAACAATGCTTATTGGAGTCGTCAGGTTTGGTTAGAAATACAAGAATTGTTAGATGATGCTGGTTCTCGTTGGGTTATAGATGAAGCTTTTTCACCTGGAGAAGAACCACTTTGGGGGTTTAATGGTTTTAATAGAACAACTCAGCTTTTAGGCGAGCCAGAAGGTCAGTCAACTCTTTACGGTGGTCAAGACTATGCAAGCGCTAATACATATACTCAAGAACACATATCTCAAAATTCTACAACTTGGATGCCTGATGAAAGCGGTTTGGGGTATGCCAATTTAGATCCAACAGTATTTCCAACTCCTCTACATACAACAGGTGGTGGTGTTCAACAAAACACAATTGATATTTCTTATATAGGCCCAGGTAGACAGTCTAATACTGACTTTACACAATCGAACTCTGGTGGTAACATTCCATTTTATCCACTAAACGCTGTAGACTACGACAAGTGGTGGTCTATAAAATATGGATTTGATGAAGCCGCTAGAGATTTTGCTAATAATTTACAACAAGGTTCTTATATTAGGTTTAAAAATGATGTTGATAAAATTGTTTACGAAATAACTCAAGTTGAAAAGTTTTATAAGTTTAATTACGCTGAAAATGCAAAAGACCATAGCTATCCAAATAATGCTTCTGGTCAATGGGAATTTAACACTGGTTGCGCACAATTTAGCCAGACTGTTGATTATGAAGCTTGTTATGAGCTCGCTAGAAGTTATTTTAATGAAGCTTATTTTAACCGTAGATTAACTTTTAGATTAACTTTAAAAGCTGAAAATGGTAGCTCTATAGGTTATAACGGTTATGACCCTACAGTTGGTGATAACACTAACGCTACAAAAATATCTAGCAACTACTGTCCTATAGAAATAGTTACGTTAAATTATATAGACGATTTAGACGTGCCATTTCCAGAAAACCCTGCTGTATTTGAAACAGAACCGAAAGAAGATGTTGGTTTAGAAATATTTCACGAAGCAAGTAATTCTTTACCTTTATCTTTTGATGGCAACGAGTTTGCGCCTGTAGGCTCTGTAATACCAAGCGATAACATTAGTACTGTTTATGTTAACAGTTGGAATGGAAATGTTGTTAATATTGGATCTCGCTCTTCTTTAGTTTCAACATTTGGAGGTGCAACTCAAAGTGGCTCCTTATTACCTTTTACGCCCGGCCAATTAATATACTTTGTTAGACCTGACGGTAGTTATACTTCTGCTTTTGTTTTAAGTTACGACGCTACAAATCAAAATATAACTGTAAATACAGATGTAATTAATAATCCAGTTGGTTTAGGTTGGTATAATTGTTATGCTTTTGGAAACGGCGTAGAGTCTAATAGAATAAGAGATACTTTTAACTCTCCATTTATAGATAATGGACCAAAAGTTTCTACTATATTAGAAGAAGGTTATGAGTTAGAACGTAGGAAATATGGTTTAATATATTCAGGTTTGTATAACTCTACATCTGGAGTAAACAATTTAAACCAATTTATACAAGCTGAAAAAATAACAAAAGATATAAACCCTAGTTATGGTAGTATTCAAAAGTTACACACTAGAGATTCTGACCTAATAACTTTATGTGAAGATAAAATATTAAAAATATTAGCTAATAAAGATGCTGTATTTAATGCTGATGGTAATACACAGTTAACAGCTACACAAAATGTTTTAGGACAAACAATACCTTTTGTTGGAGAATATGGTATATCTAAAAACCCAGAATCATTTGCGTCAGAATCTTATAGAGCTTATTTTACAGATAAAATTAGAGGTTCTGTGATTAGGTTATCAAGAGATGGTTTAACACCTATATCTGAACATGGTATGAAAGATTATTTTAGAGATAATCTTAAAAGCAATGATAAAATAATAGGTAGTCACGATGATAAAAAAGATGAGTATAACGTTACTTTACCTAGTACTGGTACAACAGTTTCGTTTAAAGAAAATGTAAGAGGTTGGGTAAGTTTTAAATCTTTTGTACCAGAAAATGCTATTAGCTGCGCTAATGATTATTACACCTCTAAAGAAGGTAAAATATGGAAGCATCACGTTGAAACTACTCCTGAAACTAGAAACACTTTCTACGGATCTCACACTAGTAATGATTATTCATCTGTAACAACAATATTAAATGACGCCCCTCAAGTTGTAAAATCTTTTAATACTGTAAACTACGAGGGTAGTCAATCTAAAGTAGATCAATTTGTAGCTGACGCGGCAACAGGTCTTACTGATGGACAATATTATAATTTAGACCCAAAAAAAGGTTGGTATGTAAATTCTATATTTACAAATAAAGAAGCTGGTAGTATAAATGAGTTTATAGAAAAAGAAGGTAAGTGGTTTAATTATATAAAAGGTAAAAACGTTCAGTTGTCAGCAGGTAATCAAATACATGTTAATAGTGACGGCAGTTCTTCTTTTGACCAAGCTAGTCTTAGTATACAAGGCTTAGGAGTTTACGATGGACCTGTGGTCGTACCAGTTTCTGGCTGTACAGATAACACTTTTGCAAATTATAATCCAAACGCAACGATTGATGATGGTAGCTGCTTTACACCACCTCCACCACCTCCAAATCCAATATATGGATGTACTGATGCTTCTGCAACAAATTATAATTTACTAGCAAATACAGATGATGGTTCTTGTTTTTATACTGGAATTGCTGTTTATGGCTGTATGGATGCATCAGCTAATAATTATAACGTTGTTTCAAATGTTAGTGACAACTCTTGTCTGTGGATGGGGTGTACAGACAATAGCGCTCTAAACACAACAGACTTTACAGCTGCTTACGATTACGCTGCGGCTAACAATATACCAGTATCTATTTTTGATGATGGTTCATGTATTGCTATTATTTTAGGTTGTACAGATCCTGCGGCGTTTAATTATAATAACACAGCTACTGTAGATGATAGTAACTGCATACCAGTTATAGCGGGATGTATGGATGCTACGGCATCTAACTATGTGCAACCAACAGGTACTAGCTCTGATATAAACACTAACGATCAAACCGCTTGTGTTTTTGACGGATGTACAGATGATACGCCTGGTATTAACCCAGATATAAATGGAAATATACCATCTTCTGGAGCTAACATATCAGGATATTTAGCCACAAACTTTGATCCTGCTGCAAATAATGACGATGGTTCTTGTGCTTACAACGCTGGTTGTATGGATAGTACACAAGCAAACTTTAATCCACTAGCCCAAGTAAACGATCCTAGCAATTGTATTGCTTGTGATTGGCATCAAGGTGGTGTTTATCCTTACAGTGGTAATCCTGTTATAATTACTCATATAAATGAATCAACACCAAGCACAAACGACGGTCAGGTTGCTGTTGAAGTAAATGTAAACTTTCCAAATCCAACCGCTCAAGGTCAAGTTTACAATCCGTTCACAATAGAGTTGTTAAATTCTAGTGGTGCCGTAGCTAGTTATAATTTTACTCCAAACTCAGGTTTATATAACGTTGCAAATTCAAACTCTATACTTTTTTCTAATTTAGCCCCAGGTACATACACAGTTCAAGTTGTAAACGGTCCTAACCAATATGGCGTTAGCGGGATATGTGTTTATACTGATAACGTAACTGTTGTAGATGGTTCTCCAATATTAATATCAGGCTGTATGGATCCAAACGCTTGTGATTACAATCCTCAAGCTAATGATTCAACGCCGTGTAATTACGTTACGTGCGCTGGTTGTATTGACAATGCTTTTCCAGCTGATAATTATGGTTCTCAAACCGGTACCGGTGGAGTTGGCCAAATGGGAACTCCTTGTAGCGGTTTAATAAACGGAAACATTAGCAATCTTTGTACGATACAGTGTGGTGATGGTTTCAATGCGACGCCTCAAGGTAATGGTTGTTGCGCCTACACTATACTTGGGTGTACGGACGGTAGTACAGATGCTAATGGAAACAATGTAATGTTTAATTATAATCCTGTAGCTACTGTGGATGATCTTTCATGTATACTTGCTTTTTATGGTTGTATAGATCCTACAGCATTAAACTATAATTCTTTAGCAAATATAGATAATGGAACATGCATACCAAACGTCGTTGGTTGTACGGATCCTACTGCACTGAATTATGACCTTACAGCTACTGTAGATTCAACTCCAACTAGCTGTTGTTATATCTCTGGTTGTACTGATTCAACTTATCCAAACTATAACCCAAGTGCGTGTCAAGACGATAATAGTTGCGCACATGTTTTCGGGTGTATGACACCAACAGCTTGTAATTTTGACTGCTCAACAGCTTTGAACTCTGGCTCTACAACACCTTGTACTGACAATGTTTCTATGGATGATAACAGTTGTGTGTTTGGTGGTTGTACAGATCCACTTTCTTGCTTTTTTGATCAAGCGTCAGCAAATGCGTTTCCTTGCACTGATGACGACCAATGTATATACGCAGGTATACCTAATAATAACATAGGTTACAATGCCGTGGAAAACAATGCTGGTATAGCAGGTTGCGCTTGTGAACAACCATCTTCTTGTGATCAAGCTGCTGGAATTGGAGTACCAACCACATATGCAACCGAACCTGATTGTTTAAATGCAGTTGCTCAAAACCCTGACTGCAACACGTCCACCCAATAAATTAAAAAAATATGGCTATAATATCAATGACATTTAACTTTAACAATATAAATACATCTGCTCAGGTGGGTGATATTGTTTATTTTTCTTATAACGGTCAGTCTTTAGGTGGTTTTGACACTACTGATCTAAATTTTACAAAAATGTTAGGTCCAATTACAATTATTAACGGTGATCAAATAACAGTAGAATATGACAACACGGTACATCCAAGTGGGGTTCCAGCTGGTGCTTTTATTTCTTTTGTTAAAGACAAGTCTGTGAACACATCTAGTCTATTAGGTTACTACGCAAGTATAAACTTTACAAACAACTCAACAAAAAAAGCAGAGCTTTTTAGTATTGGCTCTGAAATATCACAAACAAGCAAATAAACTATGGCAGCAAGAAGAGTTAGAGCATATTTATGTAAACCACAATATCATTCAAATAATAGTAATGGTTGTCCTGCTATTCCAGAAAACTGGACGTTGGGGCATACAAATAATCCTTTTGGGTTTCCATCCTACACGGGTAATAATGTTGCAGATCCTGGTTTTTATAATATGGAGATAAATGGTAGCACCCCTGTTGTTGGTGATGGTTTTTGGGTGACAATAAATGCTTTTGGACAAAATAGTTTTGATCCTAATTATGGCGTAAACAGTAATAGCACTCCTGGTATAACATTTGGCACGGTAACGTATCCTAGTAATGCTTGTTCAAACCCTATTGTTAGCGGTGTATTTAACCAAGGTGATCCAGATTATCCAAATTGGATTAGTAGAGTTAGATTTAAAGTTATATCTGTAGAGCCTTTGATTGTCGATCCTAATAATGGAGATATATTACAACAACAAGGCGGAGCTGTTGCAGATTACATTAGTTACGAAAGAGATCCATACCCTTGCCACTGGACAACAATAAATACAAATCCACCTACCGATGATGGATTAAAAACAGAAGATTCAGATATAATAACTATTATTTCAAATCCTCGTGATAACGATGATCCTTTTATTTCTGTTGGAAAAACAATTCAAGGTATTAATTTAGATTTATCTGACTTGCCAGCAGCTGGCGAAAATAGAACTATTACTATAACTGGTGATGATAACGCTGAGTTTATTTTAGAAATAAAAAACGAAGACAATCATTATTATAATTTTACAACAAATAGTTTTTCTGCAATAAAAGCTAACCTACATGGAACTATAGTTGGTAGTTTTTATACGAGTAGTATAAAGTTTCCAACAGTAACCGATGATGATCAGTATGATATAACTCTTTCTGCTAAAGCAGGTAGTAAACATGCTACTTATAATGAGGTAAGGTTTCCTGACGGAACTTTAGACATAAACTCTTCAACAGGATCAAACTCTTTAGTTTTAAACAAAGTTATATATCAATATACTATTTTAACACTAACTATATCAAACTACTCTCCAAATGGAACTGTCAGTTTAACTAATACAAGTGATACTCTGACTGTGGCTAGAGGTAAAAGTAAAGCTAAAACTGCTTTTACAATATCCTGTTCTTCGGCATCTACAGAATCTTTTAGAATAATAAAACAACCTACTATCGACGATATATTATCTTTTTTGACTCTAGAAGTAGGTGGTGCTCCAGAGTTGTTGCCAGGTGAAAACCAATATCCAGCTGTTAGCGATACAGATACTGTTAATGGAGATGTTACAAGTGGTACTACAGTTACAATGGACACTGCTGTCGCTTCTAAAGTTAAAGTGGGAGATAGAGTTACAGGTAATGCAGCTTTAAACGCTATTACAGCTACAGTTACCGCTTTAACTGGTACGTATACGTTTACACTTTCCGAAGCTGTAGCTATAGCAGATGGTATAACGTTGAGCTTTAGTAATCAAAAAAATTACCAATGGCCAGTGGACAATGTAAATAAAGTTACGCCTGGCATGATAGTAGTTCCAGGAACAAACGTTACGGCCAACACTACAGTTTCCAAATATGAAGATATAACAACTATATTTCCAGATACTGTTGACGAGAAAAAAATAATTAAAAATGAAGCTCCAGCTATAAATACAAAAGGCTTGAAACCAACTGTATCAAAAGGGTTAGTTACAGTTCAAGCTGGTAACTTAGTATTTAACAACCAACAAGCGTTAGCTTTAGCTGGCAATACTATTAAGGTCGGTGGATACGGAATAACTCAATTTTTAAATGTAGACGGTTACCAAATAAAATTAACTGATCTTAAGATAGCTTTAACTCCAATTACTACTACTACTACCTCAGCTTCCTCAGCCAGCACTAGCGTTGTTCTTACGGCTGTAGATGGTATAATGAATAGTATTAGCACTGTTAGTGGTATAGGTATTAATCCGGCTTTAGCAGCGCCAACTGTTAACAGTGGAGCTAATGCAACTGGAGCAGGCACAGTGGTTCTTAGCGCTGCACAAACTTTAGAAGATGGTATAACGTTAACTTTTTCTGGTGCTGGTAAAGTAGCTACTATTACTGGAAACATTGAAATAGTAAAAGCTGGTACAGCTGACGCAACGTTAAGGTTTGATGTAGAAAAGCTGTTATCTACATCGGCGTAGTAAAAAAACAAGCA
>Ga0222716_10003691_pt1 | contig 12161 bp, 9 predicted proteins | sample C33_13DmetaG_FD_165044 | JGI IMG/M metagenome (GOLD analysis project Ga0222716, IMG submission 165044) | Estuarine water microbial communities from San Francisco Bay, California, United States - C33_13D | ecosystem: Environmental > Aquatic > Marine > Unclassified | place: USA: California... | reverse complement strand
ACGAACTCTGAAGGACTGCGAAATGATGGAAAAAGGAGCTTGGAAAAAGGGTCGAAAAAGCGCAAAATCAAACCGCGGGAAACACGATCGTGTTACTTGTACTGCCCTTCGAGCTCGGAGAAAATAGGCACTTCAAAGATGTCAGCTGCTAAACAAGAGCGAACACCAAGCCGTCGCTGAAAAGCAGAGGCGACGATAAGGTCTGGACTCGGCTGAAGGTGCAGTTTATAGATGAGCGGTGACTTCGCCAACGTCTATGTATTGACGCAAACGGTCCGTCCACGCACTCCGGTCACCAAACAATCGCGCCCGGAATCCTTTCCCTCTGGGCTCTAGCTAGGGTTGGGAAGTTCTCAGGATCTCACCACCCTTTCTGCGCGCAGGACTTCGTTTTACTTGCGTTGATTTTCGTCGTTTGCGTCTACGTGCTCCCAAAGAAGGTGATAACCTGGATTCGAGGTCGGAAAAACATGCAAACGGCAAAGGAGGACTAGTGGAGCCACAGGAAGGAAAATCGCAAGTGTCAGGCACGAGATGGTTCACCAGGGCAGTAAATACCATAGCTCGTTTCTCGCGCTGGTCAGCAACATGAAAGAAGCTGACGTTGACGTATTAAATGTCGAGCGAAGACTGGCGCCTTGGTTCGAGTACTCGCACCGTCGTGCTGCTGAGTCCGGTGGGAAGACAGCGACACTTTCGCTGGACAACATCTTTGAGGCTACACGCGGAGGCTTCCGAAACACCGAGTCTCTTTTGTTCGATGCCCTTTTCTTCGCGTGGGCCAATCGTATGTCACTTGCAGTGCAACAAGATTATTTTTCGGAGAGAGCTGGATGGAAACTTTCCACTACCCAGTTCGCCAGGGCTGTGGAAGCCTTGGGGTTCGAAGAACTTCTGTTGGTAAAACTTGGGCGTATTCCCCCGCATATGGCAAGGCATCTCATGGCTGAACTCGACGAAATACATTCAGAGCTACACCTCCACAAATCGAACCGAGATCTAGAATTGAGAGGAAAGGTGTCAAAGGATCGATTCCAGTCCGGATCAAGTGCCGTTAGAGGTTTGTCTGCCGAGGCTACCTTGTGTAAGCGCGCAATAAAAATGTGGGTACACGCTGTTTCGGATTCATCAGCGATTAAACATGTCACCAGAAGAGCTCTGGTTGAGTGTGATGAATGTGGCCAAATGACAGGAGCATTGTTGTTATCATCTGATCGGTTTCAGACAGCCAGAATCTCTTTTCGCGATGTCGACCAAAAAGACTCAACGGGACGAGAACTCATCTCCATCCTCAATCGCATCACCGGCGATACTCGTGTTGCTAACCCACACCAAAGTAAGGATGATACCATCATGGTCAACGATCTATGGAATCGTTTGTATATGGATCCTGAAGGTTTTTTGACGCACCTTTTCTCTGTAGCCAGGAAGCATTCATCTCAAGCTCCCACGGTTTTGGCCGCCGTTTCTCACCTGCCAGGACTTTTAGCGTATCGGCTTCAACCTGAAAAGCCAGCTCTAATACTAACTGCCTTGTCTCGAATCTTTCGGAAGTCGACTTCCGAATCTTCGGACGTTTCGAGAGTGATCCCCTCGCACAAGGCGGACGGTTTGAATAGGATTGCACTTTGGTTAACACAGACACAGCGGGCCTCGTTGATGACAGCCAGTCCGGATATTTTTGGGAGCGCTCTTGGAACTCCTATTCGAGCAGCCATGGACTCCCGTGAAGCACTGCTCACCACCGTCTTGCCTGCATTATTGAGCAGCTCAGTAAGCAGTTATCATGGCCTAGAGATGTTGTATTCAGTTCTGTTTGCATGTGATGTGATCAAAGATGGTGACCCAAAACTGTCCCAGAGGGGCATGAAATTACTGCAAGCAACGTTTCCTGGTGGAATACTTCTGGCGCTGGCTTCTTGCCTGGAATCGAGGAATACGGATGCCAGATTGGATTTATCTCCAGTACACCATGGCCCATCGATTAGGAACTTTCATGAACGGAGTCGTGATCTCGCGGCAAGTTTGCTGAGAAGTTGCGTTGACGAACTTGCTGACCAGCACAGTCAGCTTTCCGCACCGGTCTTGCGCTCACTCGTGGACTGTGACGAAATAGCTCCTGCAAAAGCAAGCTGGCAGGTTCGGCTTTTGTTGGAACCCATCTTGCAGAAAGTGCGGGAAAATCCTTCTACCTCGACGAAAGTTAAAGCTTCTGAGTCCCATGGATTGTCTGATGACGGTTTGTTGGGAGCAACACAACGGCACAGTAGTGTGCTCCAATTGGCTAAGGCTCTTGCAGACCTCATAAAATTGAATCAGCTCCGAGTTTTTGAAACCCAGAACTTTCAGGAATGGCTAATGAATGGAACTGGAGCGAAAGCTCAAAAAGAGGACCGGGGAAAAATGAGAGTTATTTCCCGCAAAATTGATATCCTACGATCAACCAGGACAGTCGGCGAATTCCGTTCTGCATTACTTGTGGCTTGTGCAGCAACGATTCCATATGTATCGGCGAAAGAAATGGACTCGCTTTTTCATGGCTTTCTTGCTGAGTTAGTTGTGCACATATCGATTCAGAAGGAAAGAGCTCGGGATAATTCGGCGCTCATGATCATCGATTTGCTGTCGCGCGTACTGAGCTTGAAAGTTGAAGAAATGAACGGAGATATAATACGTCCAACGAGAGATTTGGAAATAGAAGCTGTTTCACGCCACCTTGCAACGACGGCCGTCGAAAGTTATACCAAACTAATTTCAAACAAACACGACAAGGGAACTGCAACTGCGAAGAGATTAAGAATTCTACGAAGCTTGCAAGCTGCACTGATACAAGTTGTTTCGATTTCAAACAGAATACCAATGTCACCAAAGCCCATTTCAATACTCGTGAACGCGTGCCTGAGACTGATGGGTGAACTCAAGCTTGAAGGATTAGGGAAGGAGCTAGTTGACATGTTCCGTGACTTCCCAGAACATGAATGCAAGCAACGTATCATGCGCGTTTGTTACGTACGACTCTGAATTAAAAATAGAATAGTCTTCCTAGCTGAATTAAATAGATAAACCTTGCTCGCAAAACTAAATCTGTGGCACTCTGTGCGGCTCTGGGACAAACACTTTAACTCGGGCGAGTCGCGCGACTGCGTTAAGTTTTGATTCAACCGGCACCTCATTATCTGACATCGTCATGATATCCAAGCGAACAGATCGCCACTCCGCAGGCGAAAAAAACTGACGATGTTTTTGAACAGATTGGAATAAGGTGTTGAGAGCATACAAGAGCATGCCACTCGCAAAGCTCTTATTCCGGCTGTAAGTAAGTTCGGCAAGTGCCCTTTCGGCTTCGCCGAGTAGCATTCTCATATCCTCGCGACTTTGCGTCCTCGCACGATACGTCCTCGTGCCTACGGAAAGGTAGCATGTCAGATTAATGGTGAAATTATCTCTTATGCAAGGAACTCACCAAATGAAGTTGATGTTATCGAAAAGAATGATGAGCCGACAAGGACTGCGGGCATGCACGCCATTAAGGAGAAGTTCAATCTATTTGCGCGCATTATCTGGTCCATCTGCATCAGCGCGCTCTCCATGTCTACTTTCATAACTTGCGTTTGTATCAGCAAGAGCTGCATTAAATCACCCTGTGAAAAAAGAATGTGAATAACGCACAGCTTCTCAAGAGTTTCTTCGCATTACCCCGAGCATGTTTTGTAGCGGACTCTTCAACTCTTCCTCGACACGAGCGGTGACAAGTGCGAACGGATCGGGAGGCTCGGACGAACCCTCGTCAGCTGCTCCTCCGCCAACAGCCCGATATGCACGATAAAGCGCGGCGCTGTAGCCAGGCTTCGTCGCCTGTGCTGTGTATTGCGTCAACATGCGATCCAACGATGCTTTTGAGCTCTGATACGAAAACAATTGTGAATAAACGTATGCAGCATCGACTTAAATAAGCGAAATTACCTCAAGCTGTTGGAGTCCGACGACATCTTTGCTTTGTTCAAACGCGAGAGAAAGCTCGGAACGAATTTCTTTCAACGGGATCGCCGCATGCGTGTTCCAAAACCGGCTGATAGCTGAATAGATGTTCTGTATCAACTTTTCTAAATTGTCAGAGCCGCAAATCCGGCTGTTTCTGATTGTGTAATAGGATATCGCGCCGGCAGCTGATGCGAGCAGGGAATACAATATCCAGCGACGCTTCCATTTCCCTGGCTTCGTATTTGCTGCTATGATACTTTTCGCACTTGAAGATGCTCTGCTCCCTTCGCATTCAAGCAGGTGCACCAACTGCCATATGTCGTCGTTCCCGTCCTGCAATATTTTGCCGAAGTTCAGTTTCGATTTTCCTTGTATTCGCGGATCAGAGAACCAGGAATCGTCGTACCTGTTTATTCGACTTCGATTTTTTCAGAAACGGCAAGTTCGCCGGTCTACCATCGCCGAGTTTCGAACTGGATTGTTGTTGCCTTCTCGAGAATTCTGTGTTGACCGCTTTGCTCAAAGGACTCTGACTGCCCGGCACTCGGCCGTCCTGCAAAACCGAACTATTCAGAAAGATCGGCATACTAATTGCCCCGGTGATGGCGGAAAAATGACAAATAGTCTACAATACGCGACAAGAATCTTACCTGCTGCGTGGTGTGTCGACTGGAACTGCCTGGCACCGAAGATTTTGATTGACTCACAGTTTGCATCGTTTTCAAGAGTCCTTCAAGGGACTCGTGCAATGTGCGCTGCAGATATCCAGCTTCGAACCTCTCTGAGTTGCTGTTACTCCAAGCGGCTGCCACCAGCCCAGCGTGCCTGTGAACTTCCCCGACCGCGGAAGCTAAATTGAACTGAACCGTTGACAGTGCCCTAACTTTGGTGTCGATGCGGAGGTGTGGCGCTGCTTGCACCCTCCGACGTTGCCGCTCGCATTTGGTCCTGGGGTTACATCGGCAACTTCAGTGGGTCTTCGCACCCATAGGAAATCATAAGCACGCACCTTCTCATGATTGAGGCGAAAAGCGATAGCGCATCTTCAACCCCAAAACAGAGCTCCTCGAGAAAGTGCCTGGAGTTGTGCGAGAAAGGTTGACGTCATTTCACGATGCATCATTTCCACAGACTGCTTGGAGAAACTTACCCGGGTCCGGTCTGAAGAAGCAAAAACCACCAAAGGCCACGCGGTGCGTCATGTAGCTTTGTTTCCCAGAAGCCGAGGGATCTCGTCACACTATGTAAGTCGCTCAAAAGTTCGCGGGATGCAGCCTGCGGCAAACGATGACAACTTAGGTGCAGTCACAGATGTTGGTGAAGGCTAGTTAGCTAAGATTTGCGATGGGGCGGTCATCCTTTTCTCGGACGTCTCACCTGTGCAACTTCAAGGGCGGCTTGTGCAGCACGTGCGAGCTCAGCTTCTCTGGTCTCCTCTTCTACTCCTTCAGAGTTCAGTGCTGCGAGCGCGTGGGGCTCTTTCAACCAGAACGCCGTCGGGCCCACGCCTCGTTCTCTATCGAAGAAAACGGGCAGAGTTGTCCTTGAGCCCGACATTGTTCGAGCAAGCGGAGTCTGGGTTGTGTTCTTCTGGCTCCACAAATCTCGCAGCCATGATTGTGAGCCGTTCGGTGCTTCTTCGTCATCCTTGAAGTTCGTTGTTTCCATCATCCCAACGATGCGGACGTTTGATTAATCTCTTTTTTCCGGACTTTTTTCGTGGAGGTTTTTGCTTTTCGCGTGATCACTCCCGTGACTGCCCCGGGGTTTTTTCGTGCGAAAACTGGCTGGTCCCTCTAGTTTGTATGGGTATTTCGTCTAAATCGGGTTAGACTATTTCCGGTTTGGCGGTTTGGCGGTTTGGGCAACTGGTTTGGGTATAGAGACACGAAACTGAATTATCATATTGCAACTCTGAATCTGAACTGAGACATCCTCCACATTTACCTAGTTCGCCGCGATGAGGGAGGGCTCCATCTCCGCAGGCGCCTCGTATCCCATGAGGTTGATGTAGGTCGCGGTGACATTCGCGAGGCCAGCCTTGGGAAGGTCGTCACGGAACTTGACAGTTGCAGGGAGTGCAGGGCCACCGATGGCGACAGGGACGGGCGCAAGGGTGTGTGACGTGAGAGCAAGAGGTTTGCCTTCCTCACTCATGAGTGGCTCGTTCTTCTTGTTGCGCTGGACCATGTCATCCGCATTGCCGTGATCAGCGGTCACGAGGTACATGCCTCCAAGCTCGTCGACGAGGTCGAGGAGCTCCTTCACGCACGCGTCACACTCCTCGCACGAAGCGATGGTCGCCTGGAGGTCACCAGTGTGACCGACCATATCCGGATTGGCGTAATTGACACGCACGACATCATACTTGCCACTGCGAAGAGCCTCCTTACCTGCGGCGGTGATTTCACGCGCTTTCATGAGAGGCGCCTGGTTGAAGGGAACGTTGTCGCTGGGAATCTCAACGTAGGTTTCGAGATTCTCGTTGAAATATCCAGAGCGGTTGCCATTCCAGAAGAAGGTGACGTGACCAAACTTCTGTGTCTCGCTGCATGCGAAGGTCTTGAGCCCATTCGCCGCGAGGACTTCACCGGAAGTGCGCTCGATAAGGGGAGGGGGAACAAGGTAGTTGGCAGGGAGCTTGAGGTCCCCGTCGTACTGCATGAGCCCAGCGAATTTGACCTTCGGAAAGCGGACGCGGTCGAAACCCTTGAAGTCGGGATACTCAAAAGCCTTGGAGATTTCGACGACGCGATCAGCACGGAAGTTAGCAATCACAACTGCATCGTCATCCTCGACGGTGCCGACGGCCTTGCCGTCATCATCTACGATGACGAAAGGTTCGAGGTACTGATCGCTGTCACCGCCCTCCTTCAGCTTCTTGAGACCCTCGATGGGGTCGGTGAACTTGTTGGGGGCCTCGCCAAGGACGTGAGCCTTCCAACCCCGTTCGACCATGGCCCAGTCGGCCTCGTAACGGTCCATGGTAACCTTCATCCTTCCACCGCCAGACGCAACCTTGGCATCACAACCCTCAAGGGCAGCGAGGTCGTTCACAAGGGTCGACATGTACTCGCGGCTGGTTCCGTCGGGAACATCGCGCCCGTCGGTGAGAACGTGCAGGCGAAGCTTCTTGCAGCCGTCAGCCACAGCGCCCTGCATCAGGCCCTTGAGCTGATTGTACCTCGAGTGCACACCGCCAGAGCTCAGCAAAGTGATGATGTGCAAAGTGTTCGCCTCGAAAGCGGGTTTGACGTACTGCCAGCCAGCGTCCTGGAAGATGGATTTCTTTTCGAGGGCAATATCAACGAGGGATGCACCCTGAGCGATGATCTTTCCGGCACCGAGCGCGTTGTGGCCGACCTGAGCAAAAGGGGGTTAGAGAAGGTCACTTTTTGGGGCGAAGAAAAAACTTTTTCCGGGAAGGATCGGGATCGGGCAGCGCACCTCGCTGTTCCCCATGTCCTGGTCGGTCGGCAGGCCGACGGCAGGACCGTGAGCTAGGACGCTTCGATAGTACGCGGAGCCCTTCGCGGCGAGAGAATCCATGGTGGGCGTCTTCGCAACGTGGCAAGCGTTGAATCCGTCCTTGACGGGATTCTCGCCCCAGCCGTCCAAGATGCACACCAGGACGGGCTTCTTCCGCGGAATCACAGGATGAGGCGCGAGCTCCATTGTGAGTTAGCTGATATCTTTTGAAACGCTTTTGAGGATGGATCGATGTGAGTGGCGCGGTGGTACGCGCGTCCTTCAATGCCGCCGCCCCGAAAAGCGCGACACGAAAAAGCCCCCGATACAAGTGTGCCCTCATCGAGATCGGAGCCGTCGAACCCTGATTGACGAGTTAGATAGATTAGAGTTTAGACAGTGAATCTCTGATGTGATGTTCGTTATTGGGGCAGGGTTCCAAGTGACGCATATCGCCCGCGCACGTTAGGGTTTCCCAACAGCGAGCACCGGCTTGGACGCAAACTAGCGCACGGATTTGTCTTGGAAGCGCTTAACCGCGTGAACTCCCGGTGGAAAACGCGCACATCAAGCTTAAGTCGTGTTGGATGGCGAAAAGCATTGTCGCCACCTTCACGTTTGAGGGCGAGGAACCCAAGACGGTAAGAACGAAAGGATGATCGCGCTAACGATACGCTACGCACGACGTGAATCTCAATTTCCACATGTTTCTTACTCATTCATCATTTCCTTCGTCACCCGTGTTCAGGTCTCGACGGAAGTCGAAGGGAAGCTATCAGATGCACTCCTTGACTTCAGGGCTGCCTGCATGGAGCACCTGACATCATACATTAGCGCGCAGAGCAAAGGTGAAGCAGCCGAGGTGAACGACGATGCCTTCGCAGACAATAGCGACGTGGAGGAAGATAACGTGGATGCGTTCCTCAAAGGGAAAAACAATAAACGACAGAAGACGTAACAACGACGGCACCGAGGCTGCTCTTTTGCTTGTTGGTGTGAGCGCTGGTAACTGCCGGGTCTGGGTTCCCATGACTTTCAACAAGGAAGCATGGCGACTTTATCTGTTGTAATACTCGATTTCCGTAACATTTATTAGACTATCATGTTCAAGCCGGTTTGCTCTACATTTGTCCGCCCGCCCGAAGGAGCACCACCACGGCGGCGACAGAAACTTCAGTCAAAACCTTGCTGAGCTCTGTCCTGCCCTCCACAATAAGTGATGCTTCGCATCCAACCTTGCGTGAATACCAACACTGTTCTGAGATATACCAGCTCGACCAGTGTTCGACGTCAACGTCCTGTGTACACTCGCAGTGCAATCAACCGACGTGTGAACGCGTCGACGACGGTGCGTAACATTGGACTCTTCCGAGGTCACACCCGAACGACCCTGACGTCTCCTTGTACCCGGTCGCAGCCAATGACCGACAGTTCATCTCTGCAATCGTTGGAGCTCAATGAGAATCGTTTCGTGAGTCTTCTGCGTAATCTCATCGGGGAGGCTGAGCACCTACAGAACACAGGGGTGGGAACCGCCTACGTACCACAGGAGGACCGCGCCATCAAGCACGTGCTTGAGGTACTGGCGCCTCACAGGAAGGAAAATGGCGGACCCTTGGAGATCGATCACGTTACGTACGCGGAGGGACGTGGCAACTTGATAATTAAATACCCGGGAACTGGTTCGTCTGAAGATGTGCTGAGCTTCGTGGGCTCTCACCTCGATGTGGTGCCAGCAAACCCGGATGCGTGGAACGTAGACCCATTCAGTTTGACAATCGATGGCGATAAGCTGTACGGCCGAGGTACAACGGACTGCCTCGGCCACGTCGCGCTGATGACGACGTTATTTTCGCAGCTTGCAGAGCTCAAGCCAGAGCTCAAAACGACCTTGACCTGCGTTTTCATCGCAAGTGAGGAAGCTTCTGGACCTGGTATCGGCGTAGACGGTTTGGTGGCTGAGGGAAAGTTGGACCACTGTAAGCCAGGCCCAGTGATCTGGGTTGATTGCGCGGATAGCCAGCCTTGTATCGGCACCGCAGGTGCGGTTACGTGGCATCTTTCCGCAAATGGACATCGCTTTCATTCCGGTTTACCGCACAAGGGCATAAATGCCATAGAAATGGGCATGGAGGCGGTTAGCCGCATCCAGCAAAAGTTCTACGAGTGCTTCCCAGCCTGCGAAAAGGAGCGGGATTATAAGTTCATCACCCCCTCAACTATGAAGCCGACTCAGATAAAGTGCGCCCCTGGAGGATTGAATCAGATCCCTCCTGAGGCGACAATCAGCGGCGACATACGCTTGACTCCCTTCTATGACGTCTCGGCGTTGAAGGCATGCATCGAGGCGGAGGTTGCAGCCATCAACGCTGACATCGAGTCTCTTCCCGTACGTGGACCGTGCTCCAAGTACGTCATCAAGCCTGACGACGGCGAGCCTATCGTGGGACACCTCAAATTGGAATGGGGTGATCATTTACTCACCGGTATCGCATGCGATCTCACGTCTCCCGCTTTCAAGTTGATGTGTGACTCGATAAAAGATGTGAAGGGGGTAGCGGAGCCGTACTCTCTCACTGGCTCACTTCCCCTGGTGCACGACATGCAGTCAGAAGGTTTCGACATTCAGCTCATCGGTTTCGGGCTCATGTCCACCTACCACGCAGACAACGAATACTGCTCGTTGAATGACATGAAGGATGCAGCAAGGATCTTAGCGACGCTCATCGCGAAATTTGCATAACAATTGTAGATCACCAAAATTCGACACGTGCGCAAAACTTATCTGCTTTCCCTCCTGATGCTGCACTCACAATACATGCCACTTGAAATCGAGGCGAGCGTGAAATCGAGGCGAGCGTGACTGTCCATGTCCATGCCAAGCATATGCGCACAGCCCTTGACCTGGACAAAGGGTTACAGCGCAAACGCCACACGAGTGACGAAGAGCTCCCGGTCATCTCGAAATATGAGTTTTCCCTTACGAGCAGCCGCGACGACTGCCGTCCTCCCGGAGAAGGTTCTCAGCTGGTAATTCATCCTTAGATAATGCATCCCGCGTTTTTGTAGCATCACGCGTCCGTGCTGAGCTCTCTGCACTTTCTCCAGGGACGAGCTGAAAGGGATCGCAGTGAGTACAGAGACCGGAAAGAAGATTGCCGAAGAGGAGAAACTGCGTGCTAAAGGTGAAGGTGCTCCCCACGTGACTGCCAAATTGCGACTCTTTGGTGCGTCTGAGGATGATGTCAAAGTGACGTTCTACAGAGATCACGCAGCTTGGTGTCCTTATTGTCAGAAAGTATGGATGATGCTCGAGGAGAAGAAGATTCCTTATCGAATCGAGCGGATAAACATGCGCAGTTATGGGGACAAGCCTGCTTGGTTCCTCAAGAAGGTGCCTTCTGGGTTGCTCCCTGTCCTGGAGCTGGACGGAAAGATGATCACCGAATCTCTCGTCATAATGCAGATACTTGAGCAGACGTTTCCTGAGATTCCGATGATTCCAGAGGAACACTTCGACCGCGCCAACACGCTTCTTCGCCTCGAAAGGCAGCTGTTTTCTGACTGGTGTGGACTTGTGTTTCGCCCTTCGGGACCGGGACCGTTTGGCGGTGGAGCCAGAAAACAATTCGAGGAAACGTTTGACAAGGTGAACGAAGCGTTGGGAGAATTACCGGGGCCCTGGTTCCTTGGCGGTGACACTCCTTCTATCGTCGACTTGCAATATGTTTCACATGTTGAAAGGATGAACGCGTCGTGCCTGTACTGGAAAGGCCTCCAGCTCCGGTCCACTGAGCGATGGGCAAACGTCGAAAGGTGGTTTGCAGCTTTCGAAGAGAGGCCTTGTTACATGGCTACAAAATCGGATTACTACACTCACGTGATGGACATACCTCCCCAGTACGGGCCGGGATATGGAGACTCAAGTGAAGCAGCCAAGCAAGCACAGCTAAATATTGACGGGCTCTCTACCTGGAGGCTTCCGCTGAATCTGTCTCCCAGTGATGCGGAACCTCTACCTGATTCAATGAATCCTGGGGATGAAGCTGCTCGCCACGAGGCGGCTTACAAGCTCGTTTCAAACTACGACGCAATTGTAAAGTTTTGTTGCCGAGGCATGGGTGAGCGAGGAGCCAAGCAGTTTGGAGCTCCCCTGGCGGACCCTACTGCAGTACCGAACCTGAACTACAAGGATAAGGTGGATAAGTTGCTGCGTACCACCGTTTCCCTGCTGCTCGATGGATCTGCCGGTGCTTCCACCGCTGAAACGAGCCAGGATGGGAAGGATGTTGCAAAATGCCTCGCTTACCTTCGCGATCGCGTCGGTGTCCCCCGCGACATGTCCTATCCTGCAGCCATGACACTACGCGCTCATCTAAACTATATCATCGACGCGATTTAGATGCTAGTGGGCGGTACGACTTAATTAAGTTCCAAGCCGAGCCTCTCTTTCAAGAACCTCAGGAGTCAACTTTATGAAGAAGTTTGTCCTCGGATGAACCTGTCCCTCTACCGGTGCGTAGTATGCACTAACCTCAGCGGGGAACCCAGCAATCTCGAGCACCCCTTTGATAATGCCAGCCACAAAAGCCGCGCAGTTCAAGTCGCCCAGATCTTTCGGCACACTGATAAATTTGTTCACCAGCGGACTTCGATCGCTAATGACATACTCGTCATCGTTGTACACCTCAAGGGAGTCTGCAACCTTCCCA
>Ga0222716_10003685_pt1 | contig 12172 bp, 25 predicted proteins | sample C33_13DmetaG_FD_165044 | JGI IMG/M metagenome (GOLD analysis project Ga0222716, IMG submission 165044) | Estuarine water microbial communities from San Francisco Bay, California, United States - C33_13D | ecosystem: Environmental > Aquatic > Marine > Unclassified | place: USA: California... | reverse complement strand
TTTAAAGTTGTTAGAAAAACATGAGGCAGATTGCAGTCAGCGTTATGCTCAAATACAAAAACAACTTGATAAATTAGATATGAGATTGTGGGGTATAGCGGTGCTTATCATAGCGGCTGCTGCGGTTCCAAGGTTGTTGTAATGGCAATGACGCGTGGCAACATGGCAAAACAGATAAAGACCGCCCCCTCTAGCCGCAAGAAAAAATCAAAGCGCAAAATCCCTGCTAAGTATCTCGCAGGGTTAAGCCCAGAAGATAAGAAAAAACGTCGTAAAGAAATACAACGTAATGCTCGTAAACCAGCAAAGGATCCTTCAGCTTATGTTTTCCCAAGTGATACTAATAAGTCAGGAGCTAGAAGGAAAACGAAAGAATCTGTGCATACAAAAAAGTTCCGTAAAATGTTTGGGGGTAAAAAGAAATAGTCATGGCAAAAAAATTATCTGCAAAGCAAAAAAAGTTAGCGGCTTTTGCACCTCCTCGTGGCAAGATAACTCGTGCAGATATAATTACTGCGGCTAAAACGAAAAGAAAAAATGAACTATTTAACAAGTAACGTCCCCTACTTTAAATGTTGGGTAAGGCGGGAGTATACTTGCAACCACGAAAATTTCCATGGAGAGTTTCTTCATGCAATGGTAATAGCTGTTACAACTATGCCAAACAGATGTTTGAGTTTTCAAGTTATATTCACAGGTTGTGAGAGTGATGAAACCGACGAAGAAAATGTTCATGGTGGTGCTATGTGGGCAAGAATGCCTATAACAGCTTTGGTCGGTGATACTCAACTTGAGGGTTGGCCTCGACCTATGGATGTATACCAAGCACAACCTTGGGATTGTATGTCACATACTCATGCCGTATATAGTTTGAACAGAGCAAAACCCTGCCCTTGGATTGCAAAAATCGATGGTGAGTTTTACCCTGCAAAATACTATTTTACTGTTGACTATACAGATAGTGAAGTAGCAGATGATCCAGCTCAACACAAACAAAGCCATGTGTTAGAGTTATTAGATGCGGGTGAATGGACAGGCAATATTGTGGCTTTGCCTAATAATCGTGTGAGAGTAACACACCCAGCATGGTATGTTACAGGGGAAGGAGCTCCTCAATTTAAACCCTCACAACACATTCACTATTCAAAGTCTGATTTAGACTATACAATGGATGTCAATCAGATCTTTGATAATCTCTACGCAGAAGAGGAAAATGAAGATGGCGAAGATGAAAAAGAAGATGTACGCTAAAGGCGGGGCAGTTAATAAAATGAAAAAAATGGCTAAAGGCGGTGCTGTCAATAAAGTCATGAAAATGTCTAAAGGTGGTGCTGTGAATAAAGTAAAAAAGATGGGCGACCCTAAGATTATTAAAGGTCCGTATAGCTAATGGCTACCTCTGGGTCAACTGATTTTGAGCTTGATGTAAATGATTACATTGAAGAGGCTTTTGAGCGGTGTGGCTTAGAAGTTCGGACAGGGTATGATGTGAGAACAGCTACCCGCTCTTTGAATCTAATGTTTGCTGATTGGGCAAACAGAGGGTTGAATAGGTGGACTATAGAACAAAGTACTCTATCGTTAACTTCGGGTACAGCTACTTATTCATTGCCTACCGATACTATTGATATTTTGAGTGCTGTTATAAGAACAGGTACAGGTTCCTCACAGTCTGATACCCAAATAACTAGGATAAGTAGAGATGCTTTCATAAACATCCCTAGCAAAAATACTGAAGCTCAGCCTAGTCAATGGTATGTTGATAGACAAATAGCCCCCACTATTAAAGTTTGGCCTACCCCGAATACCTCTTATACTCTAGTCTACGATAGATTAACTCGTATTGAAGATGCTGATTCTTCTATTAATACTTTAGAGGTGCCGTTTAGATTTTATCCTTGTTTAGCAGCAGGGTTAGCATATTACTTAGCTATGAAAAAAGCTCCTGATCGTATACAAATTCTTAAAGCAGTTTATGAAGAAGAGTTCAGTCGTGCTGCGTATGAAGATGTAGATAGAGCTAATCTTTCTTTGGTTCCTCGTCGAGATTATTATGGATTTAGTTGATGTCGTATGCTTTAGGAAAATATTCTCAAGCAATTTGTGATAGGTGTGGGTTTAGATATTCCTATCTTTCTTTAAAAGAGGAATGGAACAATTTTAAAGTTTGCTCAGAGTGTTTTGAGCCTAAAGCACCTCAGCTTGAGCCTACGCGAACCGGATCAGATGCAGAGGCATTGTTTCAACCTAGAACAGATGTAAAAGAAGACAAGAACAGATTTATAGTTTACACTAATGCTGGTTTGGGCATCATAGGGGCAGAGTTAACTACTTTCGAAGCAACAGGAAGTGTCGGCACAGTTACGGTGGTTATATCATGAGTTTTACATACACACAGTTGAAAACCGCTATCAAAGATTACACGGAAAACACAGAAGTTTCTTTTGTGTCTCATTTATCTGATTTTGTAAAAGCCACAGAACAACGTATTTTTACGACAGTAGATTTAGAAGTATTCCGCAAAAACGCTACAGGTGCATTATCTTCTGGCAATCAATTTTTAGGTATGCCGACAGATTTTTTAGCGGCTTTTAGTGTCAGCATTACAAACAATTCCACTAAACAATTTTTGTTACAAAAAGATGTAAATTATTTGCAGGAATCATACCCTGATTCTTCTGTCACTGGTGTTCCTAAATATTACGCAGTTTATGATTACCAAAATTTTATTTTAGCCCCCACCCCGAATGCCGCGTTTAGTTCAGAACTTCATTATTACTACAGACCAACTAGCCTTACCGGAAGTAAGTTTGAGTTGACAGTAAGCAGTGTGAGTGGTACTTTCCAAGCTAATGAAACAATCACAGGTGGCACGAGTGGGGCAACAACTACTATATCTTCTATAACTAGCGTGACTGTTTTAGATATTATTATACCAAGTACTGATTTTACTGTGGGTGAAACAGTGACTGGTAGTACAAGTGGCGCGACAGGGACAGTGGTTTCTACCAGTGCTGATACTACTCTTACTTATTTAAGTGAAAATGCGCCCAACACTATGCTGTATGGCTGTTTAGTAGAAGCGTACACCTTTATGAAAGGTGAGAAAGATATGATGGATCTGTATAATGGTCGTTTTATAGAATCATTAGGCAGGGTTAAAGATTTAGCAGAAGCTCGTGAAAATGCTGATGCGTATAGACAAGGATTACCTAGTCGGGCAAGAACATGAAAATAGCTATAGTTGGTCTTGGTGGAAGCTTTTCAGATTTTGTTTCTGCTAGAATAGCGTCTCAAGAATTTGACGAAATATGGGGTATAAATTGTATAGGTGGGATCATACACGTTGATAAGACGTTTATGATGGATCCTGTTTCTAGATTTTTAGATACTGAAAATGCGGGAACCCAAACAGGCATAGCTAGGAAATTTTTAAAAGAAAATAAAAAACCTATTATAACTTGCCAGTTAGATAAACGAGTTAAACAGTTAGAGCTGTATCCTTTAAAAGAAGTAGCAACAGAATTAAAATTTTGTTATTTCAACAATACTGTAGCGTATGCAGTTGCTTATGCAATTTGGTCAAAAGTTAAAACGATATGTCTATACGGTATTGACTTTACTTACAAAAATGTAAATATGGCTGAATCGGGCAGGGCATGTGTTGAGTTTTGGTGTGCTATTGCTGTATCAAAAGGTATAAAAATAGAAATAGCTAGTAAATCTGGTTTGCTAGATACTAATGTTCCAGACAACGAAAAATTGTACGGCTATCATAGACTTGATGACCCTTTAGTACAAACAGTGCAAGAAGGTGGCCTTTTGATAGCTAAACAATCTGAGTTTGCGCCTCCGGAGCCTATAGAAAGTGACCCTGTTATTTTTGGGAGGCATGATAATGTTTGAATCAATTTCTACCATAGGCGCAGTTAATATAATCACCTCGGATGAAGGTGGTTTATCTAATGACCAAATCGCTGATATGTTAGCTAATAAGCTACTTTATGTTTCTAGTGATGCTCCAGAACCTATTCGTTTACAAGCTGAAGCATTTAAAGATAGAGTTAGGTATCTAGCACAATATTATATAGAGTTGGCGAGGAAAGAAGAACGTGCTAGTATTTGCGCCAAGGTTCGTGAAGCTGGTCAATTGGAACTAGCTAAAGCTATAGGGAGACTCTAATGGCTATTGCACAGGCAATGTGTACTTCATTCAAAACAGAGCTTTTGACAGGTACGCATAATTTTGCGACAAGTGGTAATACTTTTAAACTGGCATTGTATGCAGAAGGTAGTGGGGGTAAATCAAGCACCACAGCTACATTAGGCGCGACGACAACAGCTTTTACCACTACAGGAGAAGTCGCTTCAAGTGGCTCATATGCCACAGGTGGGGGAACTCTTACAAAAGTAGCTCCTACAGCGACGGGTACTACGGCGATTACTGATTTTGCTGATTTGAGTTTTACTACTGCCACTATTACGGCAATGGGTGCTTTAATTTATAATGATACAAATGGTGATAAAGCTGTAGCAGTGTTAGATTTTACCTCTAACAAAACCTCTACTTCTGGGACTTTTACCATTCAGTTTCCCACAGCAGATGCGAGTAATGCCATTATCCGTATAGCGTAATGGAGTAGTACTGTGGCTAATATCACGGGTTGGGGCAGAGGAACTTGGAATCAAGGGGCTTGGAACCAAGCAATACCCGTCGTTGTCACAGGGGTAGCTGGCACTACAGCTTTAGGCTCTGAATCTGTTGTAGCATCTGCATTAATAACGGTAACAGGCGTTGCCGCTACTTCTGCTTTAGGCTCTGAAACAGTCATCGGTTCTGCCTTAGTCACTCCAACAGGGGTAGCGGCAACAAGCGCGGTTGGCTCAGTAGCTGTTACAGGTACATCTTTACTCGTGCCAACAGGGGTAGTTGGCACTAGCGCACTCGGTGAAGAAACAACAAATTGTTCTGCAAATGTCGTTGGTGTTGGCGCGGTAGCTACGACAAGCCTTGGTGAAGAAGCAGTCACCGCTTCAGCTTTGGTGCTCGCCACAGGGGTAGCGGCGACAAGCGCGGTTGGTTCTTTAACAGTTACAGGTACATCTTCTTTTGCTGTTACAGGAGTAGCGTCTACAGGCGCGGTTGGCTCAGTAAATGCTGTGCCTTCTATAGAAGTTGATGTTTCAGGGGTTGCAGGAACAGGAAATGTTGGTATAGTTCAAATATACTCAGCTATCGTTCCTAACCAGAACCCAAATTGGACAACGGTTACGGTAACGACAACTGCTTGGTCGGAGGAAACTCCTTCTCAAACTCCAAATTGGTTAGAGATAGCGGCATAGGGGCAGTAAATGGCTAGTTCATTCAGTACAAACATAGGTATAGAAAAACCAGCTTCTGGTGAACTCTCCGGTACTTGGGGTGATGTAACCAATTTTAATTTTGATATTTTTGACCGAATAACAGGTGCTTCTGATTTAACTGCTTCGGATTTAACTACAGATTTAACGATACGAGCCGCTTCTCCTACTTCTGGGGCAAGTAATGTTCAAACAGGAATGTTTTCTGTTATTAATCTTAAAGATAGCGGTTCTGATTTAGGCGGCACAAACGTCGTAACTATTGCGCCAAATACATCTAGTAAGTTTTTTATCATTCAAAACTCTTTAAGTGGTGGTAGAAGTGCTACTATCCAACAAGGGTCGGGTGCAACAGTATCAATACCAAATGGGACATCAGACATTGTTTTTTGTGACGGTGCTGGGTCAGGGGGAGCAGTTACAAGTGTTGCCTCTACTTTTAATTTAGGAAGTAGTGCTGGAGTAGCTGGCACGGCAACCGCTTTAGCCATAGCTTTAGGATAGGAGTTAATAATGGCAGATTCAGCAAATGTATCTATTTCAGCAACAATGTTGCCTGATGAGATAGCAACAACTTTATCAGGGAGTTTAACGGTAACTCCAGCAGATACTGACGATAAATGGTACTACAAATTGACCAGTGTTTCTAATGCCAGTACCGATTTGATAGCGGGTTATTTTCTTGATTATACAGCCGTAGATGATGATACAGCCCCTACTGCTGTAGCGACAGGCGATAAGATAAAGTTCTTGTTTGTTCAAAATCAAAGCACTACAGCAAGTATTTATATGGTGTTTGACGCGGGTACTGTTTCTAGCTCTTCTGGTGATGGAGTTACAGTAGGTCCTTCTGAAACATTTTTTGCTAGATTGCCTAATGCCACGGTAGCTGATGTTCATGCAATATCTTCTACAGGAACTGTTACTTGTATTGTAGCCGCTCTCTTAGAAGATGTTTGATAGGGGGTAGCAATGGCTAACACCTTTAAAAACAAAGTATTTAATGGGTCTAATACTACAGCTAATAGTGATATGACGGTGTACACTGTACCTAGTAGCACTACTACTGTTGTTATCGGTTTGACTTTGTCGAATACGTCTTCTAGCCAAATTACTGTGGATATAAAACTCAATGCTGGACAGGTTGTATTTCTTGCAAAAGATATACCTATCCCTGCCGCGTCTAGTTTTGAGTATATGGGTGGTAACAAAATCGTTATGGAAACAAGTCACAGCTTGATCCTGCAATCAGACACTGCAAATAGTTTGGATACAGTAGCGAGTATAATGGAGATCACCTGATGCCGTATTATGGGAATAATCCTGCTACGATTTTTGAAAGTACCCCTGCTGTACAGCGCTTTAATGGTGATGGGTCCGATACTACATTTACACTGACTACCACAGTATCTTCTGTGCAAGACGTACTGGTGTCAGTTGATGGTGTCGTACAGGACACTGCCGCATACACTATTCCTGATGGCACTACACTTACATTCACTGCTGCTCCTTCTGCTGGTACAGGTAATATCTTTGTAAATTACTTAGCACCCCAAGCTGGTACAATTACACCTGCCGCCGAAAACAAGGGTAACTTCAAAGGCGGCGGCTTGTTCCGTACTAATGCACAATCCCTTACATCTGACATCACCATCTTAGCTACAGAAAACGCCAACGTAACTGGTCCGTTTACGGTGGCTAGTGGTGTTACATTAACCGTTGAAAGCGGTGGGACATTGGTGACGCTATGAGTACATTAAAAGCAGATACCATTCAGAGTACAGGCGGCGGTGCGGCTACGCTGACTAAGCAACAGGCGGCTAAACACTTTGTCTGGTTTGATGGCAATACATCAAATGCAATTGAAAATAGTTTCAATACAAGTTCTGTCACAGATGTAGGAACAGGGGATTATAAACCATTTTTGACAAATTCTATGAGTACAACTTTTAGTGTCTTGCACATTGCCACTTACAGAACTTCAAGAATTAAAGGGACAGGCGGTGGAACGTCTATGACTGCGACTAATGCTTATGAATTAGATATTACATCAGGGACTGACGGTACCACTTTTATTGATACTGAAGTAGGGTCAAGTCTTTTGGGAGACCTAGCATGAGTGAGATAAAAGTAGACACCCTCACAGGCAAGACAACCGCTGGTGACATCACAGTGACCTCTGAAGGTGGTGCGGCGACTATGCAGTTGCAGCAGGGGTTGGCAAAGGCTTGGGTTAGAATTGATGGAACTGGAACTGCCGCCATTGATGACTCGCTAAATTGCGGAAGTTTAACAGACAATGGTACTGGTGACTATTCTGTAGCTAGAACTAACAATATGTCATCCGCTGATACATACTATGTTATCGAGGGGCAGTATATTAATTCGCAAAACACCAACGGCACAGATTGGACTGGCACAACATCGGCAACAGTACAATACAAAGTTTTTGACTCTAGTGCGACAGACCGTGACCCTGTTGGTTATTTGTTAGTAGGAGACCTCGCATAATGGCACTAGGAAAAATCAAAGCAGATACCCTAGAACACAGCACCGCAGGGTCACTTGATACGCAGTACGTTGTTAATGGTAGCGCGAAGGCGTGGGCAAATATGGATGGTGACGCCTCAACTCCTGTTTTTAGGGATTCACTAAACTGCTCAAGTTTAACAGATACTTCAACAGGAACTATAAATCCGCAATTTGTAAGCACTATGGCAAATTCTGACTTCGTATCTGTAGGGTGCGCACATGCTAGTGGTGTTGCTTGGTGTGCTAGTGTTTACGTTGGTGGCAAGACTACTAATCAAATGCACTTTCAAACTAGAGATGCTGACAGTGCTAGCGCAGTTGATGCTGACCCAGCAGACATTGCTTCTTTTGGAGACCTCGCATGACAGTGACCCCACAGTTTCAAGGCACACACCTATTCGACAGACTATGCTGGGCTAAAGAAAACCTAGACGGTGTACAGTCAGACTATCGTGTTGTGTATGAAGACAAGATAGACGAATGTGCAAAGATACTTGTACCTGATCCGAATTGGATGGCCTGTGCATTGCGAGGCGGCATCTTACCGCCCGTTCAAGTGTATTGGGAACTAGCCAAGGATGAGGCCGAAGAGGGCTTTACGAAGCATACTAGGGGTTACTTGCTCCATAATACAGAGCCAGTCGAGGCTATGACAGAAGAACAAGCAATTGAGTATTTGATTATGAAAGATTGCCCACAACACGTTTGGCGTGAGTGGGATAGCGGAAATAAGCCAAAGATGGTAATATGCCGCAAGGAACAGCTTCCAGCGACTCGTGAGTGGCGCAATGCTTGGAAGATTACTGAAGAACTAGCCACTGATGAAACTGTTGCCGCATAGGAGCGTATTATGACAACAACTTATATAGTCGATAAAGACGGTAATCAGATTGATGCGTCAACTGCTACCGTTCCATCAGACCGCCACTTTCGTGGTGCGTGGTCACTTTCTGGTTCTGTTATTTCAGAAGATATGACAGCCGCCAAAGAAATCTTCAAGGACAAAATCCGTGAAGTGCGTGAGCCTTTGCTTGCCGCCAAGGATGTTGAGCTTATGAAGGCTCTGGAAGCTGGCACTAGCACAACTGCTATTGCAACAGCAAAGGATGCCCTGCGTGATGCACCAGCCGCTTCAGCAATTAACAGTGCTTCTAATATTACGGCACTCAAGGCGGCTTGGGATACTGACGTACTTGGCGATAGCCCTTACGCATAAGGAGATAGGTTATGGCACTGACCAAAGTAGGTAGTGGCGGTATAGAGAATGTTACTAATGCCGCTAACGCTACCTTTTTAACCATAGATGCAAGTGAACAGATTACTGTTGCGTCTGAGGGCGGTGCTGTAACCACTTCTGTCCAGCAGGGGTTGGCGAAGGTATGGGTAAATTTTAATGGTACTGGTACAATTGCGGCTCGTGACAGCTTCAACTTTAGTAGCCTCACAGATAACGGGACTGGAGATTATACTGTTACACTGAGCAATGCTATGTCTTCTGCAGACTATGTCGCTCTTGCTACTTGTGGTTTAGATTCAGGTGGGTCACGGGCATTTTGTTCTACTGATAGTCACGCAACAACAAGTTTTGCCGTACTGCTAAGACAAGCAGCTTCAAATAATAATATTGATGCAGCAGATGTTCAGTCTGGATTATTAGGAGACCTTGCATAATGCCATATATAGGGAAATCACCATCAGTAGGAGTTCGCAATCGCTTCGTATATCAAGCGACAGCAGGACAGACCAGCTTCAGTGGCAGTGATGCTGACTCTAAGGTACTTACCTATCAAGATGGCTTGTACCTAGATGTTTTTCAAAATGGTGTCTTACTTAAACCCGGAACAGATTATACAGCCACGACAGGTACAACAGTTGTACTGGTCACAGGGGCAAGCCTCAATGACGTAGTTGAGATGGTATCATATGATGTGTTTTCTGTGGCAAACAGCTACACAAAAACAGACTCAGACACACGCTATCCATTCAAAGGCAATAACAGCATCATCCGTTTGAATGGTCAGACCATCAGTGCAGATATTACGATTGACAGTGATGAAAATGGTGTATCTGCTGGTCCTATTACACAGGATAATGCCACCGTCACTGTTAATGGATATTGGAGTATCGTATGACCAGTGTATTGAATGTAGATACTATTGCAGATAAGGCTGGCACTGGTGCTGTTGCGTTAACAAAGCAGTCAGCTTCAAAGGCATGGATTAATATAGATATGTCAAACGCAGTCACACTTGATAGCTTTAACAGCAGTAGTATAACTGATTTCGGTACAGGTACGTTTAGAGACCATCTTGCTACAGCCCTTGTTAATGCAAACTATGCAGTAACAACATCTGCAATGGACCCAACAAAAACCGATAGTGGTGGCACAAACAGAACTGCTGATGGTACTCCATCAAGCACTGTACAATTTGTTATGAGGGCAACCGCATATGATAACACGGCAAATGATGTTCCCTCTGCGGCTGGCGTAGCACACGGAGACCTTGCATAATGGCTAGTATTCTAAAAGTAGATGAAATTCAAACTACTGCTGGGGCTGGCTTTCCTTTCATCCCAATGATTGATGTCTGGAACCTGACTAGCGCACACAGCGACAGCGGTGACATCACTAGCGGCTGGGCAAGAATGAACACAGACAGCCCCGGATTAATTGGCACAGGCATGTCAGAGGCATCTGGCATCTTTACCTTCCCAAGCACAGGCATTTATATGGTCGAGTTTACTGTGTGTATGTCAAGCAGCGGCAGTGATGCAACCATTCAAGCAGACATTAAAGTAACAACAGATAACTCTACATATTCATCATCGGCGCAGGGTAAGTCAGAGACTGGTGGTGGCAAGGTTCAAATGTTTATGAAGACACTGTTTGATGTGACAGACACATCAACGCATAAGGTGGTGTTTAATGTGAGCAGCTTTTCTGGCAGTTTAGAGGTTGAATCTGGGTCAAACCTGACTGCGGGGTACTTTACGAAAGTGGGTGAAACATAATGGCAAGCGAACTTAGAGTTAACACCCTGAAGGATGCCGCTGGTGCTAACAGCATTGCTACTAGCTTTGTGGCGGGTGGTAGTGCGAAGGCTTGGGTTAATATAAATATGGCTACTGGAGCAAACGTAGATTCATTCAATATTGCCTCAATTACAGATGATGGTTCTGGAACTTTTGATGCTACCTACACGACAGCGCAAGCAACAGCAAACTATGTGATATGCACCGCTGGTGATGACAACACTGGAGGCAATTCAGACCTTGTCACAATTATAGGCGCACCAACTAACCAAGCACAACTTGGAACTTGGCGGTCAGCCCAAGGAAGAGCAGACACTACGAAGGCATGCGCATCAATTCACGGAGACCTAGCATGAGTAAAGCAGCAGAACTAGCCGCGCTGATTGGTTCTCAGACGGCGTTGTCAAACAGGAACATGATTATCAACGGTGCAATGCAGGTCAGCCAGCGGGGGACATCATTTACTGGCTTTGGTGCGGCGGTCAATTACGGCATCGACAGGTTTGCTAATTATCACAGTTCAGATGGTGCGTTTACAATCAGCCAAGAAACATCAGTCGTGCCAACAGATTTCACTCACGCATTAAAGATACAAACAACAACGGCTGACGCATCCATAGCGGCAGGGCAGAGGCTGATTGTTTTTACACGATGCGAAGGCAATGTTGTTTCTCAACTTAACTTTGGCACGTCTAACGCTAAAACCGTCACGCTTTCGTTTTACGTTCGCAGTTCAATCACTGGCACTCACGGTGGCGCATTAGGTAATGGTTCAGATAATAGAAATTATCCCTTCACCTACACAATTAGCAGTGCTGACACTTGGGAACAAAAGACAATTACTATTGCGGGCGACCAAACTGGAACGTGGGCTACAGGTACAGGTCGCAGCCTCCAAGTTGTGTGGGGCTTGGGCGTAGGCTCGACCTACAGTGGTTCAGCAGGGGCTTGGGCGGCGGGGGATATAAACTCTGCCACTGGCGCAACAACAGGTGTGCTTGGGACGCTAAATGCAACGTGGTATCTAACAGGCGTCCAGCTTGAAATCGGAGAAACAGCCACGCCGTTTGAACACCGCAGCTATGGCGATGAGTTGGCTAGGTGCTTGCGGTACTATGAAAAAAGAGGCCAACCGTCTACAGCGACAGCGTGGGCATATAATGAAATGTCTGTAGTTATTGCAAACGCTACTAATTATGTGCAAGGCGATAAATATAAGGTAGAAAAACGAGCTGACCCAACACTA
>Ga0222716_10003679_pt1 | contig 12182 bp, 3 predicted proteins | sample C33_13DmetaG_FD_165044 | JGI IMG/M metagenome (GOLD analysis project Ga0222716, IMG submission 165044) | Estuarine water microbial communities from San Francisco Bay, California, United States - C33_13D | ecosystem: Environmental > Aquatic > Marine > Unclassified | place: USA: California... | reverse complement strand
ATTACAAATGCTAGATATTATTATCCTTACCAAGACGATGTAACGTTTTCAACAAATGTTTGGAGTAAAACTTTTGAATCTAATTCAGTTGACGTATATGAATGGGTAGAGTCAGATATTTTGCCTTCAGAATGGGACGAGCTTGCTGATACATTAGAAGGACTTGCTCAAGGTATATCAGGCTTGTCTAAGCATGGTAATACTGCTTATGTAAGCCATAGAGCTTATGACGAAATTTATAAAATATTTGTTACAAAGTATTATTTTTGGGTAAAGGGTAAACGTATTCTGCCAAATATCGAAGGTAGAACTTTACACGCAGGTGATGTTGAAGATTTGTTACAAGATCCAGCAAAGTTTGGCTATTCGTATGTTTCTTTAATTTCAGATGATAGTTTTGCGGTATATAATGCCAAGCAATATTTAGAAGATGAAAATGTTGTAATATCAATCCATTTTTACACTATAGAAGATCAAAGAATTAATGTTCATAATGAATATCAGTTGATGTCTGAAAATCTAGCTACGTCTGTACCTAAATTAGACATTGAACGAAAATGGGTAGATAGCTTAGTAGGCTATGACGAGTTTGGAAGGAATGTACCAGATTTATCATTGTCAGACAAATATAGATATGGAACATTAAATGAACCAAGACAGAGCTGGTTTGTAAATCGTGTTGAAGCATTAAAAATTTATGTAGAAAGAATTAATTATGTCCTAAAATATAACCTAGTAGTTGATTCTAAGAACCTATCACGATTACTTGAGCGAGATAATTATGATAGTGACATCCAAAATGCATGGGATATACAAATAACATCTAATGCTGAGTTAAGGAATTATGGAACTACAAGGATTGAACAAGCTCAAGCAGTATTAGAAATCTTTGACGGTAAAGTAGCCACAATCTTTGTAACTAATCCAGGCAAGGGATATATCAATCCTCCTACATTTGAGATACCAGGACAAGGCGAAGGAGCTCGAATACAATTTACTCTTAACTCTTTAGGGTCAATTGCTTCTGCTACTGTAGTTGATGGTGGAAAGAACTATAAGAGGTCTGCACAAATACAAATTAGACCATTTACTGCTCTTGTAACAAATGATGAAACACTACAAGGCAAGTGGGCATATTATGTAAGAGATACAAAGGCTAATAGTTGGACACTAACAAGAGTACAAGCATACAATACAAGAAATTATTGGGATTATGCAGATTGGTATGCCAATGGATACGATGAGTTTATTAAAATTCAATATACAATTGATTATGGATATCAGTTGTCAGATATTCCGTCTAAGATTGGCGATCTAGTAAAAATTAATAATGTAGGCTCAGGCGGATGGCTTTTATTAGTGCAAGTAGATGATGTACCTAATGCAACAGATTACACTATTAACTTTGATACTGTTGGTAGAGAAAACGGTACTATCCAATTTAAAGAATCGTTGTACAATGCATTCGAAGGAGATATTTCTTTTGACATTGAAAATTTTGATACAGGATTTTATGATCCATTGCCGTCAAGAGAAATTCGTTTTATACATCAAGCTATAAAAGAAGATATTTTTATTGAAGAGTTAGCAGTAGAATACAATAAGTTATTTTTTGCTATGCTAAGATATATCCTATCTGAGCAAACTTATGTAGATTGGTTCTTTAAGACTAGTTTCATTAGAGCAAAGCATAATGTTGGCGAGCTTAGAAAAGATGTTACATTTAACAACGACTTCTTACCGTTTTACGAAGAGTATATTGCAGAAGTAAAAAGTTTTAAATCTAAAATTAGAGAATATATATCTGCTTATGAAAAAACAGATAATACTTATTCTAGAATTACAGATTTTGATTTATCTCCAGTTTATGATACAGAATTTAATCGTATTCTACCGTTTTCAGTAAAAGCATATAGCACAACATTATTAGGCACACAAAAAGTTGACGAGTATCCACAAAAGAACTGGTTTGATAATTGCAGGTATGAAGTAAAAGCAATCCACATTATAGATCATGGTTCTGGCTATCAGTCACCACCAAAAATATATCTACAAGGTGGCGGAGGTTATGGCGCAGAGATTAAAACACATTTAGGAATTAACGGATCTATTAGAGAAATTGAAATATTAAATCCAGGTAGGCATTTCATTTCTACACCTTCTGTAGAAATTAATGGATCACTCGACGAAGGTGGAACACCTGTTCGTGTTAGTGTTGAGTTAGGCAATACTGTAGTAAGGTCAATGACAACTACTATGAAGTTTGATAGAGTCGCTAGCAAATATGAAATTGAAGAACTAGAAGTTGTAGAAAGAATTATTAGTTCAGGAGCACAATCAATATTTCAAACAAAATGGCCATTAGATGTTTCAGCATCTAAAATAAATGTAGCTGTGGATGGCGTAAACGTTCTTAGCTCGGAGATTTCTTGGAGAAACATACTAGACACGTCAAAAGGTTATGCCCGCTACACGGGCGAAATAACGCTTGCTACTGCACCAGCAAAGTATACCGAGATTGTAATATCATATTGTAAGGATGTTGATTTATTACACGCTCAAGATAGAATTAACTTACTGTATGATCCGCAGATAGGACAATATGGTAAAGATCTTGGCCAGTTAATGGACGGTGTTGACTACGGCGGTGTAGAAGTCCGCTCATTTGACTTTGGATCATTGATAGGATGGGATACTGGCGATTGGTATAATACATCGTATGATTCATATGACTTGTCGTTTGACGATAGGACAATGCGGCTACCTACTCATCTAAAATATTACTCAGTGTTAGGCTATAAAGTACAAATAAACTGGACAGCTATAGCTAGATCTGTAAATGCTATAGCGCAAGGCAATTCAGCAAATGTAAATCTAAGTTTTGCTGAAATGTTTACATTTGATAACGCAGGAACTCAAATTGTTGACGCCAATGGTACCGTTTTATTTGCACATCCGTCATCTATTTTAAATGTTGCTGGAGATAATAATGCTGTTACTTTTGCATCAGCTGATGCGTTTCAAAAGTATAGACTAGGATTGTTAGAAGACATTGTTGCTCTTAATAATATTGAAAATGAAGTAATACCTAGATTTAATGATTTAACTAAAGAAGAGTTAGAAGAATTAATTGAAGCTGGTATATTGTTGGAGATATATTTTACAACAGATGATGTTATTGCTGAAGGTGTTGAATATAATGTATATCACAATGGAATAAGAATTGATGATGTAAATTACGGCACTACAGATCCTGTGATAAATCCTAATGCTAAAATAAAAACTATTGTAGGCACAGGTGAAACTGTTTCAATACTGCTTAGAGATTTAGGCTTAGAGTTAGAAACAGATGATACCTTTACATTACGCAGGCCATCGTCAGACGGATCCTTCTTACCGTCAGATACAGATTACGATACACAAATATTGGGTGGACAATTAGACTATGGCAACGCTAAAGGTATTGAATCAGCTGAGATTGTTATTGATGGAGATAACTTTGTTACGCCACTGACATCAAAAGGGCCAGAAGAAGTAGTGCCAGGGCAGATTATGGACACGGTAGATATTCAAGTTTATAACAGACCAAATCCAGGTGTGTCAACTATTACTTGTCGTAACTTTACAACAGATGGTAAGACAAAAATATTCCCAATAGGTACAGTACCACTTACAGAATATTCACTGTTAGTAAAAATAGATGGTAAAATTAAAAAGGTAAACACAGATTATAAAATTAATGCTCACGATCAAACTATTGAATTTAAAGCTACTCCTAGATCTAAAAGGAAATTAAATCTTACTTGTTTAGATTATTCTGGTACAAATGTTTTAGATGTAGATACAATATCAGCAAATGGTATTGATGATGCATACGAAATTAATGTAAAATGGCAAGATGATGTAGTAGGACAAGTTTCAATTAATTCTTACACAACACAATTTCAACTTACACAGAATTTGCAGACAAATAATACACTTATTAACCTACCTATTATACCTAATAAAGATGATATTATTAGATATGCAATTTTTAAAGGTGATACATTGCCGTATTCAACTGTAACAGTAGATGAGTTTACTGCAACTGGTACTGAAGAGAATTTTATACTATCAACAGTACCTGTTTTACAATCTCCTGAAGAATGGCATACTTTGGTATTTTTAAATGATAAATTATTGAATCCAGGATATACTCAAAAGTTTATTTTAACAGATTCAAAAGAATACCAGCTTAAACTATGGCAGGTACCGTTAAGTTCAGTTGGAGTTGAACAATTAAGAATATTTTTAAATGGATACGAGCTGCAACAAGGACCCGACTTTACATATGCTTCATTAGGTCAAACTAATCCTCTATTAAGAGCATCTGAGCAAAACGGTTCTACTATAACACTAAATCGCGATGTAGGTAAACCAGGCGATGAGTTGCGTGTATATGTAATAGGCCTAGAAAATGAAACAGAGCCCGGCGGTGATTATCGTTATGGCTACTTTGATGCTGTTGCCGGAACATTTGTACAGACACCAGGCGTGTTGTACATTTATAAGGATATTGTAGCTGGTGATAATGTAAGAGTGTATCAATTTTCTAATCATGATACACAAGGTATAGACTGGCAATCGTATGATGTCAATGAACGCACAGAATTATCACAAGGTATAATAGAAGAGAGAGCTGTATTAATTATTTCAGATCCTAACGCTATTATTAATCTACAGTTTGAGTTAGAATATAATCAGTTATATTCTATTACAGTTAATGATATTAGAATTGATGATATTAATTATGGCACTGGCATTCCGGTTACTAATCCGTTTGCTAAAACTAAAACTTATGTAGGTGATGGAACGTCTGTTTTACGATTAGCCGACATTGGTAACTTTTTTGTTGAAAATGATTATCTAGTTATAGAAAAAATTGGCGCTACTGTAACACTAGACGAAGGATCTGCAGACTGGTATGAATACAGACAACTACAAAATGGAATTGTAAAGTTGCATAGTCCAGCGATTGAAGATCAATATGTATGGGTAGCGGTTAATGGAACAATGTTAAGCTCGTCAGTTGATTATCATATAACTAACAATCGCAGATATATACGATTAGCGAAACCATTATTTAAGAACGATGTTATTCAAGTTATACATTTCTCTGAAAGAGAATCACAGCAACGACTTGGATATCGTATTTTCAAAGATATTTTAAACAGAACTTCATATTCTATTGTAGATGGATCACAAAATGTTGTACTAGAAGAAGATTTACACTGGTATGACAAGTATATTACAGTAAAAAATGCTGAATTATTGCCAGATCCAGGGCAAAATGCTAAAAAACCTGCTGTAATTTTCATAAACAAGGAAAGAATAGAGTATTACCAAGTAGTTCAAAACAGAATTCAGCAAATTAGGCGGGGAACACTAGGCACAGGTGTGCCAGCAGTGCATCCTGCAGGGCTAGAATGCTACAATCAGTCATTAACACAGATGTTACCATACAAAGATGAGACACTTGTGACAGCATTTACAGGTGATAGCACTACAAATAGTTTTGCTTTAGACTTTACACCTAATTCTGTTAATGAATTTGAAGTTTATGTAGGTGGCATACGTTTAAGAAAGACAGAGTTGCCAATATTTGACCATAGTTTAGCTCAAGACTCACCAGAAGGTGATGTGCTTATGCCAGCTGAGTTTAGTATTGACGGAAATAATTTAATTTTACTGCATACACCACAGGATAAAGTGCTTATCCATGTTATACGACGGCAAGGAAAATTATGGACAGCGCCAGGAGAATCATTAGCACATAGTGATACAACAATAGCAAAAATGATTCGTTCTGTACAGGTTGATATACCAAGATAAATAGAGTAATAGGACAAAATATGATTAACGAAAACACTGGTATTCATGTTGAGGGACACATTAAAATATTTGATCCCGAGACAGATAAAATTTTCATTAATAAAAGGAATGCCATCCATTATGAGAACATGAGTTTAGCACTAGCTCAAAGTTTAAGTAATGAAGGAAATGGATTTATTTATTCAATGAGTTTTGGAAACGGCGGCACGTCAGTTGACCCAACAGGTATAATTACATACTTAACACCAAACTCTACAGGTGTTAATGCTTCTCTTTACCATGAAACTTATAACAAAGTTATTGATGACAGGAGTATTAATAATATTGATCCATTTAGAAATAAAACAGAAGTAAGACACGTTAACGGCACAAATTATACAGATGTTATTGTTACTTGTTTATTAGATTACGGTGAGCCATCTGGACAGGATGCGTTTGACACAGGATCTAGCACATCTGACCTTTTTGTGTTTGATGAGCTTGGACTTAGATCTTACAATCCAGACGGTGAGGGTCTTCTTATTACGCATGTGCTATTCCACCCAGTACAAAAAAGCCTCAACAGACTTATCCAAATTGATTATACAGTGAGAGTTCAAAGTCTCTCAGGTTTGATAGGGGAATAATAAATGCCATATGAAATTTTATTTACTGATTATGTAAACAAGCTAGGCATAGTTGTTGAAGACGGCACTATTAATCATGAGACAAGTTTAAAAATACCAGGCAGAAATTCAACTGCTTATGGTACAGTAATTGCAGAAAATTTTCTACATCTGTTAGAGAATTTTGCGTCACCGACAGAACCAGTTACACCTGTTGAAGGGCAAGTCTGGTATGATTCCTCACCTGACGAAGAAATATTAAAAGTATACAATGGAGTAAACTGGCAATCAGTTAACGGTGTTAACAAATCCGTAACAGCACCTGAGTACAAGCAAGAAGGTGATTTATGGATTGACAGAGAGAACCTCCAGTTGTATATGTATACAGATGCAAGCGGCTGGGTGTTAGTAGGACCTCAATTTAAAGAAGGTGTAGTTACAGGAGCAACTCCAAAAGTATTAGTAGGCATTGACGATTTAAATTATAATGTTTTACAGGTAGACATTAACGCTATGCCAACTGCTATAGTAGCAACCGCTGAATTTACTCCAAAAATTAAAATACCAGGATTTGCTGTAATACGCCCTGGCTTTAATATGACTACTAGGAGCGAAGTAAATCAAGCGGCACCAAAGTATTATGGTATTGCAGAAAAAGCAGAAAACCTCTACATTAATAATACAACTGTACCAGCAGGAAATTTCTTAAGATCAGATTCTGTTAGTAATACATCATATCATATTAATGTACAAAATAATACTGGTATTAATTATGGCAGAAATAGAGAACTATCAATTGGTGTTGAAAATTCAAAAGGAATTATAAAATCAAACGTAGCTGGATCTTCTGTAGATATTCAAGTTAAAAATGATGGTCTATTTAAAACGTTAATTACCGCTGATTCGGAAATGAAGGTAGGTATTGCAAATACCGCGCCTGAAGAGACATTAGATGTTGCAGGTAATGTTAAAATATCTATTCCTGCGTCAGATACAACAAAAGGCAATTTACACGTAGCCGGTGACACTGACAGTACAAGTATCACAACAGGTGCTGTAGTAACGTCGGGTGGTTTAGGAGTTGCTAAATCTACAAGAGTTGGAGAAAACTTAACAGTTGGATTTGTTGGGTTTGACTACAATAATGGATATATTGAAACACGTAGAATAGTTCCAGACAAAGATATTGATGCTATTATTACTGGTGAATCATACATTGGAGAAGAGGATAACAGATTTGGTGCTGTATATGCTAAAAAGTTTTTTGGTGATTTAACAGGAACTGTAGTTGGTTCAGTATCAGGACGAGCTGGATCAGCTAATAGGTTAGCTAATCCGTCTACATTTAGTTTTACTGGTGATATACAATTATCACAAGAAGTTATATTTGTAGGGCAAGGTGAACGAATAGAATTCCCAACTACATTATCCAATGCCTTTATATCAAACAAAGATGAAGTTATTGACGTACAGGGCGACGACGAATTATTAGTTAATAGAGTGCGTAACGACATTGGCGCAAAAAAGATGCAGGTAGCTACATTGTTAGAAGCCGTGCCTATTATGCCAGTTGGAACCGTTGTACCATATGCAGGTATAGAAGCACCTGATGGTTGGTTATTTTGTGACGGTTCTGAATATTCTCAATCTGTATATGACAAATTGTACGAAACTATTGGACAAACATACGCAGGAATAGGAGCGGCAATTGGATTCTTTAAAGTGCCTGACATGCGTGGACGATTTGCTTTAGGTGCGCAAGGAATGGGAGATAATGCTACAGCAGCAAATAGAATAACTGGTGTCAATCAGTCTGCTGCTAATACATTAGGAGCAACAGGCGGTAACGAAGCAAAGTATGTGCTAGAAGAAAACCTGCCAGATCACAAGCACGATTTGTACTATGCTAATAATCAATTCTATGCTCTAGCTGAAAAACAATTTAATATTGTAGACGACGAGGTAGATGATTATCACTTTTACCTACAGACATCAGGGCAGTTATCTGGAGTTGGTATGAAGAATACACAGGGTATTAAAACAGATAACACAATTGCACAAGCAATGGATGTTATGAACCCATTCCAAACAATGAATTATATTATATACGCAGGAAGAATTGTATGAGCTATCAAATAAATCGTACAGATGGAGAGCTACTGTTAGATCTTACTGATGGTGTAATTGATACCTCAGCAACAGACTTAACACTTATTGGAAAAAACTATAAAGGTTTTGGCGAATGGATAAATGAAAATTTTGTTCATTTGTTAGAAAACTTTGCATCCACACAACAACCTTCAAATCCACTTACTGGGCAACTTTGGTATGACAAGCAAGATCAAAGACTAAAAATATTCAACGGAACCATTTTTAGATCTGCTACAGGTACAGTTGTTAATTCATCTCAACCTACTAATTTAGTAGCAGGAGATATTTGGATTGACAATGAGAATAATAGATTATACTTGTTTGATGGTACTGATTTAACACTAGTTGGACCAACGTACGATGCTGGACAAGGCAGGACTGGGTTTGAATCTGATACACAACTTGATATTAATAATATTAAGCACACCATTATGAAAATGTATATTGGTGGGGTATTAGTTGGTATTTTGGCAACTGAAGAATTTATTATTCCATATGATTATATTATTGCAGGTTTAGATCCTGATCTAGAAGATACAGCATCACCTAAGCGACAAATTCTAAAACGTGGATTTAACATTGTAGATAGAGACTCTGAATCCGGTCTAGATGGATTCTGGTGGCGGGGGACAGCACAAACTTCCAAGTCATTATTAGCAGATGACGGAACGTTAAGATTTGCAGCAAACTTTTTGCCTACAAATGATGACGGTGTAACAACAGGTTCTTTAAGTATCAAAAACTCGCAAGGAGTTTCAATTGGTATTGGCGATAGAACTTATGTACAAACTAAGATATTTGGTACATCTACTTTAGTTGATAATTTAGAAGTTGATGCTAATTATGTAATACGAATTAAAAACAATCAGTTTCAAAACTCTCTTATTAAGGCATTTGAAATTGATACATCAGAATATAAAAACACAATGTATTCTGATTTACCAATTATATATGAGTCAGCTACAGATTCATATGATTTCTCTTTGCTTAACTTTAGGCCAAGATTAGAAGTATGGGGAGATGGATTCTACGCAGGTGATGTCACAATGCACGGCACAGTAGCAGTTAAAGGTGACTTACAAGTTGGCGGTGAAACCATTTACATGAATACTCAAAACTTGTATGTAGAAGATAAGAATATTGAACTTGCTATCTCAACTACGCTAATACCTAATAACGATGTGTATGTAGACGAAGGTGGTATCATACTACGATCTTCAGACGGCGATAAGCAGATACAATGGTATGTGGCAGATTATGCTTGGAGAATGAATCAAAATTTAGATCTTGTAACTGGTCCTAGTGTAGCAGCACCTCAATACAGAATTAATGGAACACCAGTATTATCTCAAACTGCTTTGTTACCGTCTGTTACATCTGCTACGGGATTAACAACTATTGGTACACTAGAAAATATAACAATTGACAACGTAACAATAGATGGTAATAAATTATCCGTTATCAACAATGTTGTAGGATTAGCAGTAGATTCAAATGGTCCATTATCTGTAGAAAATAATAGAATTGAAAATGTAGCAGATCCAGTGAATGAGCAAGATGCTGTAAATAAAAGCTATCTTTCAACGGCACTTTCATCACAAGGTGTTATTATAGCATTTGATATGAATGGACTAGTTGTTGGATCTGATCCAAATACTGCACCTTATAATGCAGGGACAATAGAAAATATTCGTTTAGTAGCACATCAGATGCGAGCAGCGGATACAGTATTACTAGGCACTGAGCTAAGAGTATTAGCATCTTGGACAAAAGAAATTAATGCTATAGTACCAGTTACAGTAGGATATGGTAATGATACTACACTACAAATATCTAAAGTTACAGTAAGGGATTCGGCGAATACAGGAACTGTAGCAGTTGTACAAGATATCGTAGGCAACCAAACATCTAATAGTAATGCAACAGTAACATTTAACATTGAACGATACAAATATACATTCACTAGTGACGGCAACAATTGGACAAATCCTGTTGTTGAGCAGATTGTTATTTAAATGATACGGTAAATATAATAAAGAAACACGGGGTAACGTATAATGGCATATATTATTAATAATTATAATACAGCTCAGTTAACAGTCGTTGAAGACGGAACTATTGATCAAACAACTGACCTAAAACTAGTTGGTAAAAACTATGCAGGGTATGGAGAAATACAGAATGAAAATTTTGTATTTCTATTAGAAAACTTTGCAGGAAATAATGAACCACCTAAGGCACTAGTAGGCCAAATATGGTTTGACGCTGGTGCAAATCAGTTAAAGTATTATGATGGTTCTAAATGGCGATTAGCTGGCGGATCTGAAGTATCAGAAACACCACCTGCCGGAATGGTAGAAGGAGATTTTTGGTGGGATTCAGCTAACGATCAGCTTTACTGCTGGAATGGATCAGATTATATTTTAGTTGGTCCACAAGGTGTCGGAGATTCTGTAACAAGATTCCAATCACGTTCTATTAGAGACACCGCTGGTGTCAGTAGAGTAGTAATTGTCTCTGTTGTAGACGACGAAGTATTACACATTATCTCAGCATTAGATTTTACAATAGCACCTGAAGAAGCACCAAACTATCCAGGCTTTGATTACATCCACTCAGGACTTACACTTAAAAATACAGTAAACTCAACAGGTGGTGTTACATCAACACATCATCGCTGGTGGGGAACAGCATCTAACTCAGATAGATTAGGTGGCTACGATGTAGATAAGTTTGTAAGAACAGAAGGCGCAGCCTTTCCAGATAGGGTAGGTTTTGGCGATGAAGGTATAGCAATTGGTAACTCAGATGATTTACGAATTAAGATTGTAAATGATAATCAAGCAGTTATCGCCAACGAGCAAGGTGGACATATCTTCTTCCAAGTTCGTGATGCTTCAAATAATATTACAATGCCTATGCGTTTGGAAACAAATGCAATTTTACCAGGACACGGTGCACCTGTACCAGTAACAGGATCAACTGCTGTATTTGATACATCAGTAAGGCCAGTAGATATTGGTAGCACAACTAAACAATTCCAAAATGTATATGCTTATTCGTTTAGAGGAGTAGCTGATTCTGCTAAAGCATTAGATTTAGCAACAGGTACTGGTACAATTCAAGCTACAGCATCCTTAGCAGCAACAGCAAACTCAATAGCAGCTCGTTCTGCTACTGGTGATATCACAGCTAATGTATTCATTGGAACTGCTACATCAGCGAGATTTGCAGACTTAGCAGAATATTATACAGCAGAAGAGGACATTGAAGATGGAACTATAGTTTCATGGGGAACAACCGCAGAAGTAAAGGTTAGTGAAAAAGATGCTAGTCCAAATGTAGTTGGAGTAGTTTCTACAGAGCCTGCTTATTTAATGAATTCAAAATACGAAGACTATGTACCACAAGGTGTTCATATTGTACCTATAGCGCTCAAAGGGCGTGTACCTTGTAAAATTGTTGGACCTGTAAAGCGAGGAGACCAAATTATATCTTCAGCTCAACCTGGTGTAGGTAGAGTAAAGCAGCCTATTGATCCCGCTACAGCAGTTG
>Ga0222716_10003678_pt1 | contig 12183 bp, 10 predicted proteins | sample C33_13DmetaG_FD_165044 | JGI IMG/M metagenome (GOLD analysis project Ga0222716, IMG submission 165044) | Estuarine water microbial communities from San Francisco Bay, California, United States - C33_13D | ecosystem: Environmental > Aquatic > Marine > Unclassified | place: USA: California... | reverse complement strand
ATGATCGTGATGGTGATGATGATGATGATGTGAAGAGCGAAAAGATTCTCCGCGATTTTGCCTGACGCGGTTCGTTGGCCTTGGGGACCCCGAAAAGCTCCACTGTTTTCCTGTCAAAACTTTTCCGAGCCACCCCTACAGTATCTATAGTAGTTTGAGCATTCATTGCCACGACCATGGCGCGGCACGAGGGTGGTGGCGCCTAGAATTCTGAATTTCGAAACTCTCGAGTCTCCTCCTCCTCATCATGGACTGCCAGTCGCCCTCGAGCTCTTCCGGCCGGGTCACCGTGCGAGAGTACGTATTCGAATCGATACGCTTCGGTTTGCTGGTCACGCGGAAGAACAATGGCTCGGGCGTCGGCGTCGACGGGCCGATGGAAGCTGGATCTCTTCGACGCGGCAACGCCCTCGCCGCTTCGACGACGTGCTCGCACACGCTAACACACACGCTCGCCACGCACCGCCTGCGCAGTCTGGACGACCCGCGGACGAAGGAGCTGGTCATCTCGTCCGCCGACGCCACGGGGCTCGGCGTGGACGTTGCCCGCGTGCTCTTTGCGTTCGGGCTGTCGGTCTTCTTCTGCGACCTGTCGGCGGACAACACGTGGGCGTACTTGGTGTTCCGCGTGCGAGAGTCCGATGATGTGAACGATCGCGTTGACTGGATTCAGCTGGCCGAGAAGCTGGAGGCGACGTGCCCGTCCGACGGGGACGCGCTGGCGGCGATGAGCCACATTGCGATGAGCGAGATCGACCCGTACGTGGTCAAGGTGGCCGGTTTCGACCGGCCGGGGCTGTTGTGGCGCATCTCGAAGGCGTTTTGGCAGCTGGACTGCTCCGTGTTCAAGGCGCACGTGTCGACGGACGAAACCGGCAACGTGGTGGACAGCTTTTGGATCCATGACAACAAGGGGTCGCTGCCGAGCCCAGAGCGGGCGCTGGAGATATCGGATCATTTGATCGAGCTGCTGGGGGAAAACGTGGACGTATCGATCGCTCCGGCGCCGAGCCAGACGCAGGTCGTTCCGAAGAACATCTGTGCGGCGTTCGGGAGCGGCTTTACATTCTTCGAGGGGGAGCGGCTGCGGAGGCTCGCGTGCAAGGACGCGACGAGCCACTCCAACCTTCGGTCGCTCGTGATCAAGAATCACGTGGCGCAGAAACATTGGAGTTCGAGCGACAGCTTGTGCTCCAGCAGGAGCGGGAGCGGAAGCGTGGAGGACATGCTTTTCATGGCAGGAGCGACAGCCGGCGGGGGAAACGACAGGCCGCATGGCCACCACGCGGGATTCGGATCTGGATCCGGGTCGGGGTCGGGGTCGGACGTGTTCAACAACAACACCATCCACGTGGCGGCGGGTGGATCGGTCTCGGCGTCCCCGCCCGGGTCCTTGCTTGCCAACAGACACAAGCGGATGTCTTCCATCCTGATGGAATCGCCAGAGAAGCAGGTCGATGTCGTTTCTGGGGATGCAGCTGCAGGGCAGGGTTTCATTGCAGGGGCGGGGACCCACGGCGTCAACAACGTCGCACACGTCACGAGCGGGGTGATGTTGTCGCTGGATCCGTTCAAGTCGACGACGCGCAAGCCGTCGCCGATGTCCATGCTGGCCAATAAAAACGCGTGCTCCCTCTCGACAGGGAGCGTCGACACCAATAACCACATGAATAACTCTCCGCTGCAGCACGTGTCGGCCGGATCCAATTCGGTGATGCGCGAGTTTGACGACGCGGGTCACGTGAGCATCGAAGCCGACATGCACACGTCGAGCGAGTACATCCTGCTCACCATCAAGTGCCAGAACCGGAAGGGCATCCTGTACGGTGGGTATTGACTGTACGCGATGTGCGGCCGCGCCCCGACTCTCTCACTCGCGCTACGCGCTTCGCTCGTTCGACACAGATATTTTTGTCGCACTCAAGGAGATCCGCGTGCGGGTGGCCAACTGCCGCACGTGGATGATCGACGACGATTCCGGGCGGGTGTGCATCGAGCTGATGGTGCAGGACGCGTATGGCGGCGACGTTTGTTCGGCCGAAACGGCCGACGACCAGACGGACTCGGCCCAGATCCTGGTGGAACGCATGCGCGAGGCGATCGCCAAGTCTGTTACGATTCTTCTGGGGCGCGGGAGGCGCGAAGGGCAGTACAGGCTGATGGTGGTGGCCATGGTGGACGCCGGCGGCCGAGGCAGGCCGCGGGTGACGTACGACGTCACCAAGCTGTTTGCGACGCTTGGATTGTCCATCACCGACTGCGACGTGTTTGTAGAAGAGGGTCTTATGGACGAGGACGAGTCGTTCGAGGTCCACAAGTACGTCTTCGAGCCGAACATGAAGAGTCTGCGGCTGACCGACGGCGACATGCAGACGCTCGCAGACGCGGTTGCACGGTCGCTCCAGGGCCGCGGGGGCGCGCTGCCAAAGTTCGACTACGAGCAGAACGACAAGGGAGATACCGTGCAGGGAAACACCAGCAAAGGAACGAAGGCGGATACGATGCGGCGGCTCTCCACCTCGACGGAGAGCTGGATCCGGCTGCTCAACTGATCGATGGATCAACCGATACAGGACGATTTTACCACCTCCACGAACGAACGTATTCTACGAATGACAGATTTACAACTACCCTATCCACTCAAGCGTTTTGATTTTCTTTTGATACCGATATGTCGGCCGACACCCAGATCGCCTCTCACAGATCACTCACAGTTGGCTGAAATATCTCAACGCTGACGATACCGCGCCCGGCATCGAATCCACCGCTTTTGGTCTCGGCATCCACGAGTGCTCGGCCAGAAAACTGATCGCCCCCGCCATGAGCTTGACCTCGAGGACCAGCGCGGCCGCCGCCAGCGTCTGCGCCAGGACGCCGGCCATGACTTTGAAAACGAGTCCCGCCGTGCCGGCCACCACGAGGAAGGAAGAGAATGCCCAAGGGAAGTATGCGAAGAACATGGAAGCCAGAGCCAGGGTGAGGGTCAGGCGGCGGCCGACGTTGAAGCAAAGCTGCCAGGTGTGGCACCCCACGCAGCTGCTGGCGACCGTCAACGTGCACGCGTTGCCGGTGAACCCGAGCAGGGTGTCGAGCTCCTCTCGTCCTTGGTCCGGGACGAGCGCGTTCCGATCCTCTTCGATGGCCCTCTTGGCCTCCTTCCAGAGCAACAGCTCCTGCTGTCCGAGAAACTCGAGCAGGAACCTCCTGGGCTCGCGCCAAGCCTTCTTGTTGACCGAGCATCCGCAGCTCGGACACGACCTATTCACTAGGGATCCCGTGAACGGACAGGTTCTTGACGTGGTTTTATGTTCCTTCCACGGGCGCCTGTGTGTTTATACAGACAAGTGAGAGAGGGGGCGGTCGATGGTCGCCGTCGTCGATGGTCGCCGTCGCGCCGGCGGCGGGCACCACGCACCTGTCAAAGTACGTCTCGAGGCGCACGTAGAGGACCGAACACCCGACGAGCAGGAAGTAGATCACCACAAGCGCCGTCGATGTGTATGTCAGTACGTAGTCTTGGACCTGGAGGGAAAAGTCGATGGAGTCTCCGTGGATGGCGTAGACGACGGCGGCCGGCGACGAGGCGAGCACGAGGGCGAGGGCCGGGAGCCAGCCGAAGCCCGTCAGGACCGTCAACGGCAAACAAGCGAGCGCAATGAACATTATATAACGATTACACGAGGCGGAGTATCACCCACGCCTCGTACGGTTCGCCGTGGACGGAAACCCGCCCGAGCCCCTGGATCTTGTCGGCCACCACGAGGCGGCGCAGTGAGAGCCCGAGGACAGTATGTATCGTTCTTCCTTCATCGTTCTCAATTTATAATTCATAATCCCACGTAGAAATATCGATGCGGATCCTGGTCTTGGCGCTCCTGTTGGCGGCGTTCCTGGCGCGCACCCAGAGCCAGACCGTGGGAGCAGGTGCGCCCGTCGGGGTAACTCTCATCACCGACCCCACCGAATACAGCGATCTTTCTACAGACGACCTGTATGAAGAGCTCGAAGTTTCGCTGATCGGCGAGCCAGAGGAGGAGGGTGGACCGGATTCGGGTCCCGATGCCGGCGCCCAGACGCCGATGCCGATGCCGATGCCGGCACCGGGCGCCGGCGCCCCCGGGCCCCCCGGGCCCCACGCCGAGCCGCAAAACAACGACGTCGACGGTATAGACGATGATAACACACTCCAGGATGATGCCCTCGCCTCCTCGGTCAGCCTCGTCGTCGCCCCGTCGTCCCTCGACGACACGTGCCCGGGAGCCAAGCCGACGTCCAAACCCGCACAGGTCAAGCAGACCAAAAAGCAGCGAATCAAAGTCGTCTTTGTCGTGGTGCTTCCCACAAACAACACCGTGGCTCCCAGTGTCTCCCCAAACGCCGCCGAAGCGTTCGATAAAACCCACCTCGTCGCCGCCCTCCGGCGAGCCAGCCGAGCCATGGGCGCCCAGCACGACTTTGACGTCAAAGTCAACGCCGTCGAGTACATCCAAACCCAAAGCACGAAGCGAAGGAGAAAACTCCACCAGGCTCCCCCTACGAGCCCGGCGATCAGAGTCACCGGCGAGGCCGAGTTTGCCGGCCAAGACGAGATGGTCGCCAGCGAAATTCTCCAGCTCCTCACCGACGCCCCCGAGACCATCTTCCCGGAATCAGAGTTTGGCCCGGTCTCCGTCCCGGACGCCACCCTCACGGAAAACGACATCCACGACGACAAATGGATCCTCCCCGTCGTCGGCACCCTCACCGCCCTCGCCACCGTCTCCGCCGTCTCCACCGCCGTCTTCTTCTGCAGAAAGCGAGTCAACGACGAGACGGACACATACGGCTTCATCCCCAGCACCACCTTTTCGCCCGACGCCAAGCACCCACTCGACCGCAGCCGCTCCCTCCTCTCCCTGCCCTCCAACAACGCCTACAACAACTACCACGACGACGGCACCCACCAAAGCAACAAAGAGTACCAATACAACAACGTCGGATACTACCTTAAATAGGTAATAATCACTGAGTCATGACTGGTCAGTCGTCATCGCTCTCAAACTTATAGCTGCACACGGCGTTGCTATCGATCAGACCCCCCCGGTAGCTCCCCCGTTTCTTCTTCGTCTTCTCGTGACGGAAGTCCTTCCCACGAACCTGCCCCAGCACCTGCTGCGCCTTGAAACCCCACCCGCCCTCCCCAAACGTCCCCACGTACGAATTGTCCCACGAACCCTTCTTATCGATCCATTCGTCTGCCTTCACCCGCTGAAACGCCTTTGCGGCCGTCCCCTGTCGACCCTCCCGGCCGTGGTCTTCCTGTGTGTATGGCTCCTCGGCAGCCACATCTATCGGATGCGATTCCAAGTCCGCACCCTGCTTGGATTTCTGCTTCTTCTTGGACTTGTCCTTCTTCTTCGACTGGACGACCGGCTCCGGCTCCGGCTCCGGCTCGCGGGCCCGTTTCTTGTCCGTCTTCTCCTTCCGCTCCTTCTTCTCCTTCCGCTCCTTCTTCTCCTTCCGCTCCTTCTTCTCCTTCTTCTCCTTCTGCAGGTGCGACGATGTCACGATCGTGCGCCAGTGAGGCGTCGTTCTCGTTCTGCGGTAGACCACGGCGGATGCACTGAGCTTTGCATGGCCGGTCATCAAAACGCACCTTTTCCTTCTTCTCCTTCTTCTCCTTCTGCTCCTTCTGCTCCTTCTGCTCCTTCTTGCTGCCCATCTATACTATACTACGAGTGCCGTGTATGCGTGCAATGCGAACGAGTCAAACGCGAAATCGTGTCCAAGACCGTTCAAACAAGTAACAAGTAATGCAACGGTCGGACAAGCCACCACCGAAGAAGCGGCGCAAGTCGCCGTCGAGGAAGGGCGGGTCCAAGGACAAGCGTGACAAGCGTGATCTGGACGTCTTGTCGGCGGGGAGGCTGGCGATGGAGTCGCTCAGGCAGCTCGTCGGGTACAATTACGAGCTGCTGGGCGAGCTGAAGGAGCTGATTCGTTCGTTGGACGACGGTAAGCGTCTGGATATCTCGGGCATTCCGGATGCGTACGTGAAGGAGCAGGTGGCTGTCGTGTTCAAGAACTGTTCGTTGCTTCGGCGGACGGACAAGTACACGTACCAGACGAGGGACCGTGCCGGGCGGGGGACGGTGATGGCGCTGTTGGGGCCTGTGTTGGCCGAGCCGCGGGAGGAGCTTGAAGCGGCGTACGCTGCGGCCAAGACGGGGGCGTGTGGGTCGCGTGAGAACACTCGGACGCTGGGTCCGTCGCTGCCGACTGCAGAGGAGCGAGCGGCCGCGGTCGCGGCAGCGGCGGTCGCGGCAGACGATCCGGTCGGTCCGGACGATTCGGCGGATGCCGTGGGTCCGTCGCTTCCCGAGTTTGTGTTTGAAGACATGGAGGCGTCTTCGGACCCCAAGGTTGCGGCGGTCGGTCGGGTGATGGGCGTGCTGGAGGCGCACCGGGCGAGGGACCTGCGTGGGGAGGATGCCAAGGCGTTTGCGCCGAATCCGTACGTGGTTCTGGGGTTGATTGGGTCGGAGGCGACGGCGGTGAGCGGGCACGTGGATGTGCCCGAGGTGACGGACGGGCAGGTGAAGAAGACGTTCATGAAGCTGTCGCTGCTGCTGCATCCCGATAAGAACGAGCATCCGTGTGCGGCGTCGGCGTTCGAGGCGGTTTCGACGGCAGCGAAGCGGTTGCAGGATGCAGCTGGCCGGGTTGTGGTGGGGAGGGAGCTGGCGGAGATGTGGCGCGTTGAGGCGATGCGTGGGGTGGCGGAGCGGGAGGCGAGGCGTCTGGCGTGGGCGAGTGCGCGCGGGGAGGCCGTGGATGGGGAGCAGGGACGTGGGCGCGGGGGGCCGGCAGTAAGAGAGGAGTGGATGACGACGTTGCCAGAACGGGGCGACCCGCTGGCGAATTTGGACATCGGCGTGTCGAGGTCGTTCTCGACAAAGCCGACGGCGAGCGTCGGGCCCAGCGTCGGGCCCAGCGTGGGGCCCAGCGTCGGGCCACAGGCGGGGCCGGCCGCGACCGCTGGGCACGCGCCCGCACGCTCGGCGCCGCGGGGTCCGTCGTTGATGGAGCAGCACGCGGCGAGGATGAAAGGGGGAGCGGGAGACGCAGCGACGACGGCGGGAGCGAGAAGGCCGTTCGATCGTGATCTTGACCTCGACTTGAAGCGACCCGGGACGAACGCGAACCCGACAGAGCTCCTCAAGGGCATGAAGGGGCTGGACTCGCGGTTCGGCCCGAGTTCCCGGTGATCACGATGACCATCGATGATATCACTCCCTTCTTTTTCCTCCCGATTCCGCTTCTGCAACGACAACACAACGATCAATGGTACGACGGCGACCATCATACTCAGTCGTGATCCCAGCTCTGGTACGTACGAATGGATCGCTGCTGTTCTCTCTCTCAACTTGGCACAAATACGACCCTTCTGTGAACCCGGCGACGGATCGCTGCGAACCGACCCGCTCACCCACCACACCCACCACACCCACCACACCCACCACGCCCACCACAGAACGAGGAGCGCAACGTCGGCGCGGCAGTCCGTAGCGTCCTGGACGTGCCGCCCGACCAACGCGGGGACGTCGAAGTCATCGTCGTCGACGCCGACAGCCGCGACGCAACCGTCCGCGAGGCGAGGCGCGCCGGCGCCTCTGTGCTCCGGGCGAGCACGCCGGGCCGCGCACCCCAAATGAACCAGGGCGCCCGCGCCACCCGTGGCAACGTACTCCTCTTCCTCCACGCAGACTCGACCCTCCCATCAGGCTACATACAACACGTCGACGCCTCCCTAAAACGACGCGACGCCCAGTGGGGCTGCTTCCGGTCCATCGACACCGGCCTCAGGAACCCCCTCGCGTCCTTCCTCATCAACCGGGCCGTCGCCCTCCGAACAAAACACTTACACAAACCCTACGGAGACCAATGCATCTTCGTGACACGCAAAACGTTCAACGACCTCGGCGGCTACGCAGACCTCCCCCTCCTGGAGGACGTCGACCTGGCCTCGAGGCTCGCCACCCACACACACGCCGGCCCCGCCATCGTGCCCCTCGACCTGAAAACCAGCGGCCGACGATGGGAAACCCTGGGCGTCATCCGCACAACCCTCCTCAACCAGTACATCCTCCTCCGCCACGCCATGGGCGCCGACATCCACCACCTCGCAAGCCTCTACGGTCGTCGAAGAGCCTGAAACTGAAACTGTAACTAACCACCAGCCACCAGCCACCAGCCACCAGCCACCAGCCACCAGCCACCAGCCACCAGCCACCAGCCACCACTAGCCACCAGCCACCACTAGCCACTCCGAACAGAACTCAGCCCGCCGCACACCCCGAGCACTTGCCCCGTCACAAAGTCATTCCGCGGATCCAAGAAGAACTCCAACGCCGCCGCCACATGCTCCGGCCGCCCAATCCGCTTCAACGCATGCATCGCCTCGCTCGCCCTTCGCGCCGCCTCATTCCCCGTGATCTTACTCGTCATCGGCGTCTCGATCAACCCCGGCGCCACCGCATTCACCCGCACATTCTTCCCCGCGTACGTACTCGCCGCACTCTTCGCCATCGCCGCAACCGCACCCTTCGCCGCAGCAATCGCCTCGTGATTCTGCACCCCGTGCAACGCCACCGCCGACGCACACAACGCAATCGCCCCCCCCTCCCCCCGCATCATCTTCTTACTCGCAGCCCGCAACACATGAAACGCCGAACTCGCGTTCGTATCCATCGTACTTCGCCACTCGGCATCCGTCGTACTATGCGCCGGCTTGAGGATGACAGACCCGATACAGTTTGCCACCCCCGTCACCCGGTCAAGCCGCTTTGAAAAGAACTCGTCCACCGCCTTTGGGTCATTCACAGCGTCGATCACGGCCGTCTGGATCCTGTCATGATGATCACCCGATGATCCCTCGGAGGGAGAGACAGAGAGAGACAGAGACAGAGACAGAGACGCCGACAACTGATCGCGGAGCTCCGACAGCTTGTCGGCGGACCGACCAACGAGGTGGACCACGGAACCCTCGTGGTTCGAAAGGAGGCGGGAGGCGAGGGCGTGGCCGATGTTGCCCGGGCCAGCGCCGAACACGACGAATACACTAGACGATGCCGGCTCCGATGCCGCGAGAATGCGCCTGACACTGTTGCTCATGGTGATGTTTGTGGCTGTGGGTGACGGTGCTGGGGAACTTTTTTGGATGAGTCGTTGATCAATGGTCATGACCATCGGCGATGAATGTTCACGTTCACATTCATTGATTACATACATAGTACATAGTACAAGCACACGCGGTCAGTCACCGAGTCACGGAGACTGAGATAATAACTGAGAGTACTGGACTTTGTCTCGTGTGTGAATCGGATCGATCAGCAAAATTCACCATCAGCAAATTCACCACCATGTCCCGTGTTCACCGTTCCTCGTGCTTCCTCCCGGTCTTGGTCCTGGCCCTCCTGTCGCTTCGTGTATACGCGGCGACGATGACGGTCGACCTGGGCTCTGACGGGCTCAAAGTCGGCATCGTGCAGCCGACCAAGACGCCCATTTCGGTCGTGCTGAACGAGCAGTCGGGGCGGCGGACGGCTGCGTCGGTGGCGGTGGTGAAGGGGGAGCGGTTGGTCGGGGAGGACGCGGCTGCGTTGGCTGCTCGGTTTCCGGAGAAGGTGTTCAGTGGGTTTCGGGACATGCTGGGGAAGCGGTTCGATGATGGGACGCTGAAGGGGGACATGGGGCGGCTGCGGGTGCCGTTCGGGATCGGGAAGGCTTCAGACTCGAGGTCGACGGTGGTGTTCGAGACGGACGGGTCGGTGGGGTTGTCTGTGGAGGAGGCGGTGGCGAGTCTGTTGGAGTACGCGGCTGGGTTGGCCAAGGCAGAGGCGGGTGGGGTGGCGGTGAGTGACGTGGTGGTGGCCGTGCCGGCGTACTATACGCCGGGGCAGCGTCAGGCGCTGAAGGATTCGGCCAAGTTGGTGGGTCTGAACGTGCTGACGTTGGTGAACTCGCATGCGGCGGCGGCGCTGCAGTATGGGATCGAGCGGGATTTCGCGGACAAGCGGGAGTCGGTGGTGTTTTACGACCTGGGGGCCAAGAGTGCGGAGGCGGCGCTGGTGGAGTTCAGCTCGTACGAGGACGACAAGGGGAACAAGGTGAGCCAGTTCGAGGTGAAGGATGTGGCGTGGGTGACGCATAATGCGGGCGGGGATGCGCTCGAGGCGGTGCTGATGGATGTGCTGGTGGCCAAGTTTGATGCGGATACGGGCAGGGGGGGCGAGGTGTGGGACAACACGCGGGCGGTGGCCAAGCTGCGGAAGCAGGCGCAGAAGGTCAAGCATGTGCTGTCGGCGAATACGGAGATGAGCTTTAGCATTGAGGACCTGCTGCCGGGGGTGGACTTCCGGGCGCTGGTGACGAGAGAGGAGTTTGAGCGGGCTGCCGAGTCGGCGGGGGTGGTGTCGCGGGCCGTGGCTCCCCTCGAGCTGATTATGGAGCGGAACGACGTGACGGCGGAGGAGCTGGCGGGCGTGGAGCTGCTGGGAGGGTCTTCGAGGGTGCCGATGGTGAAGGAGCGGCTGTCCGAGGTGCTCAAGGGGCGCAGTCTGGACACGCACTTGGACGCGGACGAGGCGGTGGTGCTCGGGGCCGGGTACGTGGCCGCCAATATGAGCACGGTGTTCCGTCTGCGGCCATTTGGCATGACGGACAAGTCGATGTTCCACGTCGACTACGAGCTGGACGGACGCGGTGGCGTGGCGCCGACGGCGACAGCGGCGGCGGCGGCGGCGGCGACGCTGGTGCCGGCCATGGAGTTGGTGCCGTCGAGTCACCCGATCAAGCAGGAGAACGTCACGGTGGACTCGTTCGCTGTGACAATGTCGTGGAACAACGAGCGCGGCGCGGCGCTGGACTGCTGCAAGATCCGCGAGCCGATGGGCAACGTGGTGGTGTCTGGCATCGACGCGGTGATCGAGAAGCGCGGATTCTCTGGCGACGTTGTGCTCCACATGGGGTTGGACGCTGGGGGTGCGTTCCTCGTCGAGCGTGCCGATGCGTCGATGGAGGTGGAGGTCGAGGAGAAGGTGGCGGTGGAGGACACCGGCAAGGACGGGGCAGAACTAGACGAGAAGGCGGACGAGAAGGCGGACGAGAAGAAGGAGCCGGAGACCACGACAAAACTCGTGCGCAAGCAGGTCACGGACCGCCTGACGCTCGACGTGTCTCTGTACCCGGGGATGAGCATGTCCGCGGACGACGTCAAGGCGGCGAAGAAGGTGCTCAAGGACTACAGGGATATGGACAGGAAGAAGCGCGAGCTCGCCAAGGCGAAGAACGACCTCGAGGCCTACTGCATCTCCAAGAGCGGCGCGCTGAACGACGACGAATCGCAGCTGTACGCCTTCAGCACGGAGTCTGAGCGCGAGAAGGCGTCGAAGGCCCTGATGGACGCCGAGGACTGGATCTACGGCGATGAGGCCGAGGAGGCCAGCGCCACCGCCTTCCGAGCCAAGTTGAGCGGCGTGAGCGCCCTGATCGACGCCATCGAGAGCCGGATCCAGGAGGCCGCGGACCGTCCCGACGCCCTGCGTGCCGCCCGGTCGTTTGCCATCGAGTCGATGAAGACCGTCGAATCCTGGGCCGAGAAGAAGCCGTGGATCACCGCCGAGGAGACGGAGACTGTCACGAAGAACCTCACGGACTTGACCACCTGGCTGTCGGAGAAGGAGGCTGCGCAGGAGCAGACGGACAAGAACAAGGACCCCGTCGTGACGGTCCGCGAGATCCTCGCCGAGCTGGACACCGCCAAGAAGACGTTCACGCGAATGAACATCAAGAGCAAGCCTGTGGAGTCCAAGCAGGTCGAGGACGTCGAGGGCGGCGAGGACGGCGAGGACGGCGAGGGAGAGAAGAAGGAGGAGGAACACGACGAGCTCTGATCCACATCCGTTCCAGAACCGGTAAGAAGACGAGCGCAGGAGCTCAGTTTACAGTGATTCTTCGTGGTACATTCATGGCTGGTTTCGCAACAGCCGCTCGCTCTTTACCCGCGCTTCTTCTTGCCCTTGCCCTTGCCCTTCTTGCTCTTCGCGCCCCCGCTCCGCTTCTCGGCGGCCAGCCGTGCCATCTCGGCGGGCGACTTCGATTTCCACCCTCCCCCAGTCCCCCCACCCGTGAGCCGCCGCAACG
>Ga0222716_10003672_pt1 | contig 12189 bp, 9 predicted proteins | sample C33_13DmetaG_FD_165044 | JGI IMG/M metagenome (GOLD analysis project Ga0222716, IMG submission 165044) | Estuarine water microbial communities from San Francisco Bay, California, United States - C33_13D | ecosystem: Environmental > Aquatic > Marine > Unclassified | place: USA: California... | reverse complement strand
GGGGGGGGGGGGGATATAAATAGTTAGAAAATGCAAAAAAAAATCGACGCTGCGCGTAAGGCGTGGTATTTAGAGTTTATGAGTTTGGTGGAGAAATTGTTATCGTTGAGGAAAGCTCGCAACCCCGTGGTGCGCGATAAGGCAGCGGCTACCGTTGTTATACCATTTGGGGCGGACATGAACTTCAGCCCAGCGTTGCCTTCAGCTGCAAGGAAAAATTATGTTGACGTTGGGGATGCGCCATTGAAAACTTACAGTGAGATAGAACAAATGGTGCAGGTGGCGGAGGGTGTTGATTCTGTGGTTTCGAATCTTGGTGCATTGGCTGGAGGTGCGTCGCGTTTCGTTTCGCCGTCATCTGGGATTGCTCCAGTATTGAGTGGGGTGAGAACCCTTGGGAGTAGGCTTGCTCCTGTTCAGGCTGGTTTATGGGCGGCGGATAGTGTCAGGGCAACGGCTAGTCCTGAATATAGAAAGGAGGCCTTGGGTGCTTTTGATGAAAGGATGGCTGATTACGAGACATCAACGGTGAGTAAAAGCTTTAATACAGCTATTAATGTGTTCGCTAGACCTGTCTCCACAGGAGGGGCTATGATTCGGAGTTCGATGGCGGAGATGAATAGACAGGCTGAACTTGAGGCAAAGGGGGTTAGGCTTGATGCGAAGAACTACAGGCAACGAGAGCTAAATAAAAGCAAGGCTAGAGGAAAGACCATGCAAGACATGCTTGATGATCTGGAGAAAAAGGGCAAACTTGGAAACTCCAATCTGAACAACCAACTAGCTAGCATGGGCGAGGATATTGGGACTACCTACGATCCAGAGGGCAGGGGTTATGATTTCGATCCAGAAGGGGAGCTTTGGGGTTCCAGCCCAGATAATTTCGACCCTGAGGGGGATGGTTAGGATTACATATTTGCAAGGGCTGCTGGAATAATATATTGGATATGAGTGAGAAGGAGATGAAGAAGGACAATGAGTATTTGGCTAAGATGTTGGCTGACAACAAAGATGTTCCTTTTGTTAAGCGGATAATGGCAGCGAAGGGTGAGCGGGGGAGTATAGATAATGGGGATGGTAGTCACTCTACGCATAGTATGGCTGCGGAGGTAGATGGGAATGGTCGATGGATGGTGTTCCCCACTGTGGCTAACTATGGGGATGGGATGAAGCGATACGAGTTGAGGGAAGCTCAAGGCCGGGCTGTGGATTCTGGCAATGTCATCTACATGAAGGACAAGCATAGTGCGTTGTGGTTTAGTAAGAACTACAAGAAGGCATGGGAGGATGGGTTTGGTGAAGCGCCGTCACAGCTTGCTGATAAGTTTGGGCGATTAGGAAAAGGGTGGAGGAATAAGGAATACACGCCACCTTCAGTGAAGGAGTATGATTTTGAAATAGGACTTGGGTATTCTGAGATTATGGAGAAGTTGGGGGAGCAGCCTAAGAATAGGGGTGATGGGAGTGTTGGCTACCCGCTGAATAAGTTTAAGATGCTGGCTGAAGTGTATGGATCTCCTGAAGAGGTGTATAAGCAGATGGTGGAAGCTGGGCAGAACTCTCATGATAACAACTTAAATCTAAGCTTCTTGCCGAAGCCGGGTGATGAAGTGGTTTCCGTGTATCGGAACGATAAGGCTGCCCAGGCTGGGACAGAGAAGGTGGGCGGTAAAAGAGAACCATTCATAAATACGCGAGTGTCTACTCAATCTGAACAGAAGAAAGTGCGGGGGTGGGTAGGTATAGGCGAGGGGTTACTCGGTGAGGCAATGGATAATAAAGGCACGTTGTTTCATGAGCTTACCCACGTTTTAGAGGGTAGGGACGAGCAGCACATCAAGATCAACGACTATTGGAAAACACGTCCGGGGGATGGAAGATCGGTGGTTAAGTCTGATGAGAATCAGAAGTCTATGGCTTACGGGGAATACGCGAGCGCTGAAATATTCCCCCCGTTAACTGCGATCACCCACGAACATTTCAAGACAGAAGGCAAGAGAATCACCACAGGTAAGGAGTATGATAAGCTTGTTGCTGACTACGGGGCGATGACAAGGAAAGAGAAGAACGATTTCGTTAAGAAGATGAGTCCAGAGGCAGCGCGGTTTTACGGCTACATCGACTATTTAGAGGAAGAGGATAAGCCTATTAAGATAAAGAACGCCTACGGTGATGTTGAGACAATAGAAGGTGGAGAGAGACTGAAGAGGTGGCATGAGATCAACAGGAAGTATATCCCTTCAGTTGTGTCGGTTGAACCGTCATCACAACTCTATGAACAGCGAGCCTCAATAGTATAACCGATGAAGAATAACAAAATAAGATACGGGCAGGAGTTTGATGCTCGGTTAAGCGAGTTGGATGTAGAGATATTCTGCTTCATGTATGACAAACGTGATGAGGGGAGGGATGTGGATCATGAGTCTAGGCGTAGGGGGTGGGATGTTTATCGTCATGGGGGGAAGCGGATGAGCAGGTGGTTTCATTTTTGTAATATTGTGGATATGATGTGGAATGGTTATGGTGGGGAGCCTCGGAGGAGGAGCACGGTGGAGTGGAACGAGTGGACGGATAGGATGTTACGCGCGATGCTTAATCATGATGTAGTGGCGTTGGCTGGGTGTGCCTCCTCTGGTAAAAGCTTTGCTGCTGCTATATACGCGATAGTGATGTTTGTGTGCGCTCCGACAGAGAGTTTGGTACTGATCACCTCCACGAGTATCAAGGGCGCTCAGCTGCGCGTATGGAAGACTGTGAGCCAATACTGGGGGGTATTACCAGATGATCTCCAGATGGGGGATATGGTTTACTCCAAGGCGATGGTTCGCGGCAGGGACGCGGCGGGTAAGTTTAACGACAGTATAGGCATACAGATTGTCGCTGCTGGATCAGGCTCTGAAAAGGAGGCATACGAGAAGCTGATTGGGGTTAAACAGGAGAGGTTGTATTTGATAGCTGATGAGCTTCCACAACTTCCTCGCGCGGTGACAGAGGCTGCATTGGGTAATATGGTTCACGGTTCGAACAAGGAGAAGCAAAACTTCAAGTTCACCGCCATGGGCAACCCGTCCCTTATGACTGACGCTTTCGGCATAGTGGCTGAGCCAAAGGAGGGGTGGGATACTGTATCCGAAGCTGACGTAGAGTGGGAGACGGCGGACGGAGTAGTATTGCGTTTCGATGCCGAGCAAAGTCCCAACTTACGTGACGGAACAAACTATCCGTGGTATCCTACAATAGAAGCCATCAAGAAAGCTAAAGCTAGGTGGGGTGCTAAAAGTTTGATGTTCTACCGACAGTATAGAGCATTTTGGTTCAAGGAGGCTGCTACTGAAACAATATACCATGAGAACGAGGTAATATCATATTACGGGATGAAACCTTACGATGCTGAGCGTGATGGTGATATTAAGACAGAACGCAGAGTGGGGGCGGCTGACCCAGCCTACACACAAGGAGGGGACGAGTTTCCGTTCTTGGCTGGTCGCGTTATTACCACGGTGAAGGGTGGCGTGTTTCTGGAAGTCCTAGGCGGTGAGGCATTGCAGGAAAATGACGACAGTGACAAACCCAGATCGCATAGGATGGTAGCAAACCTTCAGGCGCTCTGCTCTAAGTGGGGTATAGAACCTCAATACTTTGGATACGACGCTACTGGTGCAGGGGTAGCATTCCGTGATGTGGTTGTCTCTGAGTGGAGTATGTTGCCCAAGGAAGTTATGTTTGGAGAAAAAGCCTCCAGTCGATACGCTGGGGTGAGTGATCAACGTAGTAGCTATGATGTTTACGCGAATAGGGTTAGTGAATTATGGGTCAAGGGCAAGGGATTGCTGCGCGAGAACCACCTTAGGGGGATACCTTTACGAGTCCTTGATCAGATGTGTTGTCGGCGATACGACACCAAGACCAGGAGCGGTCAAGGCAAGAAGGTGAAGGTTGAGTCTAAAGTAGACATGAAGAGCCGCGAGGGGTCATCTCCTGACTGGGCTGATACATTCTTTATTTTAATAGAGGTATGCATCATGAATGGCTTGCTTATCGACGTTGAATACGAAAATGTTTCGAAGAGATCAGAGGTCGATTGGTCGGGTGCAATAGCAAAACATGACCTGATTAGCAATACTACACTCAGTCACGAGTAGATTTTTGTTGGCTTATGTGAAATAATATGCTCTATTTAGCTCACTTACAAACGTTATGAACATAATTGTATTACCATACACCAGCAGGACGGACTCATTCATTACGTGGATGGATGCCGTAATAGAGGCTAAAGCTGATCTTTCAGAGACGCATTTACTTCTTATCCACAGCACGGAAACCAACAAGGAGGTTTTCTATGAGCATCTCAAACTAGCCGAAGATACATTCGGTTCAGTGAGCCAAGGGCATCGCGGCAGGGGTGAGCCATATGATTTAGCCACCGAAATTGAATGGTGGAATTATTGCATAGCAACAACTTGGCACAAGATTCCGCATGACGTGGATGTATTGTATGCAGACACACACTGGCTACCAAACAACAAACGATGGTGCTATGATATGCAGGAACGCATGACTATAGCAAAAGCATCGGCAGCGGCCTACGGTATTAACCCCGCAGACCCACAAGATCCTATTAAGGTGTTCGGGCCAATTTCAGTTGCTCCTTCCTTTTGGGATGTGAGCAGGATATTCCGTCGCTTCTTCAACGGATTAAACATCCATGCTAAGTGCGGATATGAGTTCAAGGCGTATGGTCACATTCTTAATAAAGAGGAATCATCATTCACCCACATCTCTAAGAAAGGAACAGACAAGGAGTCTTACGGGGTGGAAGTAGACAGCCCTGCCGTCAAGACTAAACCTGTTGCTAAAAAGAAGTCTGCTAAGAAAAAAGTTGCGAAGAAGAAAGCCGCAAAGAAAAAAACAGCAAGCAAGAAAGTTGCGGCCAAAAACTCAGGAACGCGCAAGCAAATCGATGACCTGAAAGCAAAAGCAATCGGGAGCTTGAAGCAACCAGAGCCGCTTACTGAGAGCGAGCAGGAACGCTTCAGTAAAGATCTTGAAGATTACTCTGAGCCCCCCGAAGTTGCACCTAAATCAATTACAGGTTTATAATACGAGCCAAGCAAACCCTATAAAGCCATGCTAGATAAATACATACCCCGTCCAAGCCGAACCCTAGAAAAAGAACGTGGAGACTTCGACGCTGCGCTTAAAGAAGTTGAACTTGTTGAGGGTGGCAAGCTCGACGTTCCCTCTGAGCGATTGACTAGCGTAGCAAGCCTGAGGTCGATTCACAGCAAGGCTCATAGAGATGACTCACAGAGATCGACGGACAGGGCAAAAGTGCAAGCAATGATCGACTACTTACCCCCTTACGATCAAAGAAAGCTTAACTCACTTGGCAGATCTCATCAGTTCAATGTGAACTTTGGTGAAGGTAGTAGCATCATCAACGAGAGTGTTAATGGATACGTAGATATCTTTACTGCCCCTTCCACGTTGATCACCCTTCCTGTAAAAAATAATATGGGGACTGTAACGGAAATGGCCGAGTGGAGTGCTATTGTATCCGAGGAGTTTACTCGCATGATGAGATCATGGGATGAGGCGCAGTTTAGGTTTTTACAGCTAGCTAATACCTTCGTTACCCACGGTGTAGGTTTCGGGATGTTTGCTGACAAGGACAACTGGCAATGGCATGTAAGTGGCATGAACGAAGTAAAGCTACCGCCTAGAACCAAAGCCACATCAAGCAGCATTGAGGTTCTCACATCTGAGAGATTGATGTCCGCCCACGAACTTTACGGCTACATACGCGCGGCTGAAGACAACAGCGGGTGGAACAAGGATGCTGTTCTATGGGCTATCGCAAACAATAAAGCGGGCAATACTGACATGTTCGATGCCGACAACCCTGAAGACATCCAGGAAAGGATTAAGGCTCATGACTTTGACACAGGTGCTGATATCGCACCCATTAGAATTATACAGGGACTGGTTAAGGAGTATGACGGAACTGTAAGCCAATACCTTATCCTGAAAAACCCAGTAGGCCAAAACCTTGAAGAAGCTAATAGCCATGATAAAAACTCTGAATATCTTTTCCGCAAACAAGGAGCGTATAGCGGGATGAAGGAAGCGGTTCACGTATTCCCTTACTTCACAGGAAACAATGGAAACATACACACGATCAGAGGACTAGGGCAAATTGTTTACCCTCAAGTGCAAGCCTCGAACATGATGCAGTGCAATATGCTGGATAGTGCGCGTGATGCAATGACCACGACATACGTTACCCCAGAGGGTAAAAATATCGACAGGCTGCCAATTATTTATGCAGGTAGCGCGAGACTTATCCCTCCAACCCTACAGGTTAGCGAGCAGCAACATAAGCCTGACCTCTCTCGTAGTGCGGTTCCAGCCATGAGCCTCTTGCGTGATCAGATCACACGGATGTCCTCTTCCGCCGCAATGACGAAAGTGTTAAACGAGGGGCAAGATCGCCGATCTAAGTTTGAAGTCAATGCTGCTATTGAGTATTTTTCTGCAATCAACGCAGCGGCAATGCGTCTATTCTTCAAGCCATGGCGCGAGATGCTCGTAGAAAGCAGTAAGAGATCCTTCAGGAAGGCTATAAAGTCTGGGACTTCTTGGGGAGATGCGGCTAAACGTATGCAACAACGATGCTTGGATCGTGGAGTTCCAGAGAATATTCTATATAACGGATTGGATTTCGAGGAGGCTATGGTGGATCTACCTCTTGGTCTTGGAAACAAAGCTGCAAGAGAGGCTATATTCACTAAGGGAACAGAGTTGCTACCATGGATGGACGACTCAGGTAGGCGCAGGTATGCGGCCGAAAGAGCAATTGACTTATTTGGTGTAGAAAAAGCAGACGCTTTTGTATCACTGAAGAATGTCGAACGACCTCCAATAGATGTAAAGATAGCTCAACTTGAGAACAACCAGCTAATGCAAGGCATGCAGGTGTTCGTTGATCAAGGTGAAAACACAATCATACATCTTCGTGAGCATATTAGCTATATGTGGAAATACCACCAAGCATACGAAGAGGGTAACATGGAATTAATTGACGTGGTTCAAAAGATTAAACCTATCTACGATCACGCAGTAGAAACATTCCAAACCGCTCAAGTCCCACAGGATCAACGAGCAGAAATAGCCAACGCCAAGCAGTCGCTACAACAACTTGAAGAAATTATAGCTAACGGGATTAAAGCAATCCAGAAACAACAACGTGAAGCACAGGAAGCGCAGGAGCGTGAACAGCAAAGCCAACCGCAGGAACAAGGAGCAGGACAAGAGGGGCAACCAGTAGATAAAGATCAGCAAGCTAGAACTGTCAAAGCACAGGCCGAGGCTGAAATTAAAATCAAGATGGCGGAACTAGAGCGCCAACTCATTATCCAAAAGGAACAACTCAAGGCATCCATAGAAAAAGAGAAAGCCAAAACTAAACAGATAACTGATCTACAAGAAGCCGCTTCTAAAAGAGCTAACATGGAAAACAAATCTTCTGTGGCTGTGAATAGATCTCCTCAATAAAACATTATGAGCAATGAAAACGAAACAGAGCAAGGGCTAGCATCAGAGTTAGTCAATCACCCAGCCTACAGGCATTTCCGAAACAAAGTAATCGGAGGGCATAAGAGTAGCGCGAATGTTATTACAATGACGGATAATCAGCTATCCAGAGTATACGCATTCGAATCTGGCGTTAATGAGTTTTTCCGATATCTGGAGGCTGTAGCCTTAGGGGGCTACAACCCTGATGACTTTAGCGCAGACATGCCGTTTGACCACTATGGAGAAAGCAAACCATCTAAATAAAGACTTATGAACAAGCAAGTAGAACGAACAGAGCCGTCGAGAGTCAAAGCCATTTTGGACAAGTCTCTCGGAGATACCGAGTCAGGAACTGAACCATTAGCTCCTGATGCCGCAGACACCACAGGTGAACAACACGAAGAGGTTAAAGCCTCTCCAGCACCAGTAAGAGATGAGACGCAAGCCTCAGAAAAAGTTGATGGAGAAGAGGAGAACGAAACATCCTTTAGATCTCCATTCGATAAAAGTGAAGGTGAACCTAAAGCTAAAGAAGAAAAGCCTGAAGGGGATCTGGATGACTACGACAAGGAAACTGAGAAGAAGATAGAGGAGATGGATAAAGCTCCGAATCCTGGAACAGCCTTCCGTAAGGTTCGACTCGAGAACAAGGAGCTTAAGGCTGAATTGGAATCATACAAATCAGGGGAGGTTCAACCAGATAAGGTTGCTGAACTTCAATCCAAAGCTGATTTATCTAAACAGCTAGCAAATGAAAACGCAGAGCTTCAAGCACGATTGGCTGAAGTCGACTACCGTTTCTCCAATGAATATAAAGATACCATTGAGCGTCCTCTGTCTGAAATTGCAGAACTAGCAGCTACTCTTGACTCGCGCAACGGTCTTGACGAAGAGACCATACTCGAAGCTATTGCTCTTTCCAACTACGAAGCTCAGAGCCAAGCGGTTGCAGACCTCAAGGATAAAGTAGACCCACGATCGCACAACACTATTAGCCAGATGGCTGATCAGGTTCTCACCATTTATAGGCGAGAAGACGCGATCAAGTCTAATGCCAAGGAGTTGATGGACTCTTCACGTGATCGCGCTGAACAGCTAGCAAAGGTGGAATCAGCTAAAAAAGCAGAAGAATATAGAAATAACGTCTCCAGCACCTTTGACTCCTATCAGGACAAGATCCCGCTGTTCATCGGTGATGACGGTGAGGTAAATCAAACCTTCCAAACACTCAAGAGTCAGGCATCCGATTTGTCGTTTGATGAAATGTCAATGGATGACAAGGCTTTCGCGGCACTCTCCTCGGTCAGTATTGGCCCGCTTATCAGGTCATATCATGAACTCAGCAAGGAGGTTACCAGCTTGCGGATGTCGAATGGTAATTCCGATAGATCAACCCCGCGTCCTCCTGAATCAGACAATCCAGGCGGCTTGGGTGGTGGTGATGCGAGAGTTTCTGATGGTGACTTTTCTTCGTTTATTAAAAAACAACTCGACAAGTCTAGCTTCAGAGCTTAACATTCGGTTGATAAGACGCTTATCGCATTTGTTTATGTTTTCCTCACTCGGCGTAAAAACCGAGTGGGGTTTTTTTTAGTTGACTAAACTTCACATCGTAGTTAATGTCTCACCGAGCTTAATGATTTGGTGGGCTCTAAAACACATCTAATCCGTGGTGCTCGGCAGCGCAAGCCGTTCTAAGACAAAATATGCGACCCGCTTTCATTAGAGGTTTGCGTCTAAGCACCGCTCCATTCTGGAGCAGGATTAACCTGTATGCGTGTGTTTTGAGGTAAATTATCTTAGGTGGGTCATAACATCTAACTCTATAATAATATGCCTAATATTGAAAACCAACTAGAAGAAGTCACAGGAGCACTCGCAATGGATATCGATTCTCGTATCTATCCAGAAAGCCCTTGGTTGCACTTCCCCAAAAAGACAGCGTGGCCTGAAGAAATCGGTCACGTATTTGAAACTGTGAAATTCGAACGGACTGCACCAGACGCAGCACAAACATGGCAAGCCCATGCTACTGCTGATGGAACTGGAAACATTTGCAACCCTCCTACTACGAAGCTCGCATTCAAGACAACCCGCAATGCTGTTCAACTTGAATCCACCGCCGTTGAGACGGAGGACTTCTGTGTTGACGACATGAGAGCTAAATACAAGCGTGACGAGCAAGTAGACCTTGCTACCGATATGCTTGCTATGAACATCAAGAACATCTGGATTGACCACTACCGCGACAAATACGCGTCAGTAGCAAACCGTAAGATCGTTCTTAATGCTGCTCTTACTGAGACAGACCAAAGCGATGGAGATTCCTTTGGCACGGGCGATGGCCCTGCTACTGGTGAACTGAACAACGACGTTCTCGATTACTTCTACCAGTATCTATTGGTTGAAGGCGGTCGTCGATTTGCTACTACCGTAGCGAACGGTCAGCCTATCTTCACCCTTGTTTGCGGATACACTACCTCACGCAACCTTATCAAAGGAGATGCGAACACCCGTAACGACCTACGTGATAGTTCACATGCTGACAAACTGCTATTGGCTTTGGGTTATGCCCATACCTACAATGGTTTTGTTCACGCTATTGACGACACGCCACGTCGCCACGAGTGGGACGGCGGAACCCCTCAGTGGATTCGTCACCAGCCTTGGACTACCGTTGGTGGTGTTGAGGTTGCAAACCCTGACTATGAGTCTGCTGATCACGAAGACACCTTCATTTACGTGAACAACGTTTATGAGTGTTTAGTTCCTGGCTCTATTGCCAAGGTTGCAGACATGGGATTCACCCCACAGAACTACATCGGTGAAGTGTCTTGGAAGAATATCCAAAACCGCACTGACAACGTAGACGGCAAAAACGGATTCTTCCGCGCTGTCCTCGGTTCTGCAGTTCGTCCACGCAATACTGAATTTGGTATTGTTATCCGTCACCTAAGGTGTCCTAACCTTAACCTGACTGGATGTGCCTAATCGAATAGCTCAGCAATGAGCTTGTTCATAACGAGCTAGGGGGAGGGGATGCTCTTTCCTCTCCTCCTAGCATTACCTTTATAAAATCATGATAAACACAAATCCTACTGGCCGCGACACTACTGAGGTAGCCGTCCAAAGACTTTCGCAAAAACTTATAACTAAACTAAATTTACAAAACTCAAGTCGTGTTTTTGAGGACGACTCAAATAATATTTCGGCACACGACTCAGTTCCTCGTGCTTTATCAAAGCTTAACGCAGCATTGACAGCTTTTGATTTATCAAACCGTCAGGACGCAGAACCTATTGACTCATCTAAGTCATACTCAGAGGGTGAGATCGTCTATGCAGAAGGTGCTTCGTGGCGTGTTGCTGCGGGTGGTGCTAATGCTGGAGATCTACCTTCGACCCATCCAGACAAGTTTGTATCCTTTCAAGAGGGTGTAACCTCTATCGCCAACAAAGAAGCCGCCTATGCCCTGACAGGTGTGGCAGTCGGCACCGTTTATAAGACCGAGGACACGGGGCAGGTGATGGAGTATCGAGGGGGAGGGGAATCTTTGCCTACCAGTTGGCAATTTAACGTCACTGTAGACGGGGGCAGTAAAAACGCGAAACTCTCCGACATACCAGCAGGGAACCCAGCAGGTATCGTCAGAATGGTCAGCACAAAGACCAGCAACTTATCCGTCACGGTAAAACATGATGGCACGGAGTCGGCTACGGGCATCTGTTACTCAGTGGACGGAGGCGCACCTGTCTATGGAGCCATTGCGGCAGATACCAGCCTTAATCTATCCATCCCACACAATGGCGGCGCCCCCACGGAAATTTACATTTGGAGTGCTACCAGTGCCTCTAGCGGCAAGAAAGGGGAGTTGACCCTTCTGGATTGCTACAACAACTCCTTGACCTCACTTGATGTTTCGGGCTTGACGGCATTGACCACTCTGTATTGCCACAACAACTCCTTGACCTCACTCGATGTTTCGGGTTTGACGGCATTGACCCTTCTGTATTGCCACAACAACTCCTTGACCTCACTTGATGTTTCGGGCTTGACGGCATTGACCACTCTGTATTGCTACAACAACTCCTTGACCTCACTTGATGTTTCGGGCTTGACGGCATTGACCACTCTGTATTGCACCAACAACTCCTTGACCTCACTTGATGTTTCGGGCTTGACGGCATTGACCACTCTGTCTTGCAACAACAACTCCTTGACCTCACTCGATGTTTCGGGTTTGACGGCATTGACCCTTCTGGATTGCTACAACAACTCCTTGACCTCACTTGATGTTTCGGGCTTGACGGCATTGACCACTCTGTATTGCACCAACAACTCCTTGACCTCACTCCTAGCAACGGGCGTTGACCTTAGCTTTGAGTATTATGGAGCAGTAGGCTCCGACATCGGTGACAACGACCTGACCGAAGCGGCATTGATCGCGTTTGTAGATTCCCTCGCCACAACCGCAACGGGGGTTATCTCATACGGCGGCAACATAGGTTCCGCAGAGTTTGAAACATGGCTCGCAACGGGCGATGACAAGGGATACATCTGGTTAAATAGTTAATATGAAATGCGCTAATTACAATAACACAGGTAAGCAGGTCG
>Ga0222716_10003668_pt1 | contig 12197 bp, 10 predicted proteins | sample C33_13DmetaG_FD_165044 | JGI IMG/M metagenome (GOLD analysis project Ga0222716, IMG submission 165044) | Estuarine water microbial communities from San Francisco Bay, California, United States - C33_13D | ecosystem: Environmental > Aquatic > Marine > Unclassified | place: USA: California... | reverse complement strand
CCAGTCCTTGTCGGTCAGCTCCCCGACGCAGTCCGTCTCGTTGTCGAGCCCGTGGACGGCGAGCAGGGTCGGAATGTAGTGCTCGTCGCTGTAGCAGACCCTGAAATCACACCAGTCGTGATCCCAGCGGGGCCTGCACAGCGTCCTGAAGATCCCATCCACCTCCGTGTCACGAATCACAAGGCTGGCGTGGGAGCGGTTCAGCGCCACCCACTGCCACGACTTTCGCCAGGTGGCCCAGGAGATGCCGCGCTCGATAAAGTCGTACCGCAGCCGGTACTCGTTCCGATCCCACCCCGCCGTCGTATTGCACGCGTTTACCCTGCTCTTCTCCTCGTTCATTATCTGGTTGTATATCATAGCCGGTCCGTAGAGGGGAAGGTCAGAGTCGGACACGAGGATCATCTTCGAGACCAGCGGATTTGCCAACGAGGCGGCCAACAGCACCCTCGTCGCGTCGATGAGCGAGTGGCCGCCCCAGGTGGCCGCAATCCGCGACTCGTCCGGGACGAGTCTGCTCTCGAAGATAGAGCCGTCGAATATCGCTCGGTCCTCCCCTTGCTTGAGATGGACCCAGACGTCGAACAGAAACTGGTTCGAGATGGGATCCGCCGCGTCCGTTTCAGTCTTCACGCCGCACACCGAAGCCACGTCCTCAAAGTCCTGGATCGATGACCCGGAGTGCGCGCACCGCCCCAGCCGCCCCCGCCCGAGCGGGATCTTCCCCTTGGCACCGTCGAACCACCTCGCCCACGCCTCTTCGTTCCGGATGCGCTCATGCGTCAGAAATAAAAGCCCGATCTGCTCGAACTCCATCGCCCGAGCACACATATACTGCCCGTGCCTGACGCTCGACGTGATCGGCTCTGCGTGGTGCATCGCCGCAAACGCCCTCGAGTACGGCTCGTACGGCGTCATGAACCCCAGGTCATCCGCAAGCGCCTTCTTCTTCGACTTGAACGCCGCACACGACAGGTGGTGCTTCACCGCGCGGAGCGGCCTCGAGAGCACCAATCCCAAAACGACGAGCCCGGCGAGCAGCGCGACGATCCTGGCCACGCCCAACGACCGGGACAGCCTTCGGAGCTGGCCACGCAGATCTCGCGGATCGCGCGGATCTCGCGGATCTCGCGGGTCCCAGACGTCCCGGCCCCGACCGTTGCGGCTATCCCGCGAGCTTTCCTGGCTCAGCTGCACGAGGTTGGCGTCGGACGACTTGGCCTTGAGGTTCGCCGCCCGCCGCCGCGGACTCGACGTGTGGTTATGCGCGTTATGCCTGGGCGAGACTCCGACCGCATGCACTCGCAGCGTCGGCAGCGTGGGCAAATGGCTCTGCACCGGGTGAAACTCGTGCTCCGACGGATGGCCGCCGCCGCTCGTGCTCGCTCCGTTGAGCGTGCCGTGGTGCTCGACGTCCATCGAGTGCCTCACGCCTGCCGAAGTCCGCTGGTGTAGATTATGCGACTCCATTCTTCAGTCCAGTTCAGTCCAGTCCAGTTCGGTCCAACAGGCGTGCCAGTCCCTCGAGCACGTGGTGCGCCGAGTCGACACGCGTCGTCTTGCCGATCACCCGCCTTTGCCCTGTCCTCCTGTCTGCCGCACCGAGAACCACGAACGTCGGCACCTGCACGACGCTATAGTGGACGAGCTCCGGGCCCCACAGAGCGGGCACCGTCGCGTCGAGGAGAACCAAGGCCGGGACTCCAGATGCCGGTCCGACCGTCTCAAGACGCCGCTTCACGCGAGCACAGAGACCGCAACGAGGGGATACGAATCCGAGAACGGCCGGTGCTTCAGCTTGCGAGGACAGGTATAGGGCGAGCTCCTTTGCAGAGTTTGCCCTCGAGGCAAAATTGGAAACGCGCGCTCGCTGCTGCTGCTCGTCTTCGGCTCGTTCGGGATCGGGATCACGTACGAATTGTTTGGACACAGAAGCGCCCATTCATCCAATGCGGCGAGATGCATGCGAATTCAACTGCGGCGTCTTGAGACGGCTTTGACCAATGGTCACGTGACCAGGTTGCAACCAACACGGAGCGAGGTGCGGCATGAGTACGTGTGCCGCCGATTGGCAGGAGGGTCGGCGGCGAGTCTCTGCAGTCTATGAGTCTATAAGGGTCTGCGAGTCTGCCAATCTGTGCGCTCGGTCTAGGTCTAGGTTCTTGCCGAGAGGTCGTGGGTCACCGACCGGGTCGCGGGCTGATCCCGGCGATAATGTAAAGGATATCATCGAGAGCACCAGGGATCGGGTCACGCGGTCGGGGGTCCGCCGTACAGAGAACCCCCTCCTCGAGCCCCCCTGCTCGTCGGAGGGATCCAGAGGCTCGCCTAGTAGCCAGCGGATGGAAGCCCCCCGACGACTTGGCCAGCACTCCGTTCGTTGTTGCGAGAATCATTCATACCCGAGAATCATTCATACCCGAACGGCATATAGACATTCATTCATTCATACACATTCAAGGGGAGAAGGAGGCACCAGCAGCTCGTGAATTACGCACGAAAACTCCCTGGTGATTTGAATTCGGTTTCGATCATCATCATCTATGACTGCGGATACGCCGATGCACGACGCCCGGCAGGGCGTCCCCTTCTCGGAGAAATACCGACCTCAGAGCTTGAGCGATGTTGCATCGCATAAGGAGATCATCAGCACGATCTCGAAGCTGCTCGATTCCAACCAGTTACCCCACCTCCTGTTCTACGGGCCGCCGGGCACGGGCAAGACGTCGACGATCCTTGCGATGGCCAAGCAGATGTACGGCAAGCAAGTGGACGCCATGACGCTCGAGCTCAATGCGTCGGACGACCGAGGCATCTCGATCGTGCGCAACGAGATCCAGGAGTTTGCGTCGACACGCACGTTGTCCTCGAACAAGCACAAGCTGATCATCCTGGACGAATGTGACGCGATGACGAAAGACGCCCAGATGGCGCTGCGTCGTACGTCGTTATGGCCGACTGGCGCTCGTGCACCCTTTTGCTTCACTCGTTCACTCGCTCGTTCATTCGCTCGCTCGCTCACTCGCCACCGTTCCCCCTCCCCGCCTTTGCCAGGTGTCATGGAGAAGTACGTCAAGAATGCCAGGTTCTGTCTCATCTGCAACTACGTGAGCAAGATTATCCCGGCCCTCCAAAGCAGGTGTACGCGGTTCCGGTTCATGCCGCTGCCGACGGAATTCGTCAAAGAACGGATCGAGTACGTCTGTGGGAACGAGGGCATCCCGACGGGCTCGTCCGAGCAGGAGGGCGGCGTGTCGGCGGTGATTACTTTGGGCCAAGGGGACATGAGGCGGACGCTCAACCTGCTTCAGAGCGTGGCGATGGGACACGCCAACGCCCTTTCCGAGGAGAACGTGTACGCGACGGCGGGCAAGCCGAGGCCGGTGGACGTGGAGGAGATCGTCAGGTGCTTGATGAACGAAGAGCTCAGCGTGGCGTTCGAGCGGATCAAAGAGCTGACTGCGCACAAGGGGATCGCGCTGGTGGACGTCCTCCACGAGCTCCACGAGTTGGTGTTCCAGATCGCCATGTCGGCCAAGGCGCGGATGGAGCTGGTGTCGGCCCTCGCCGAGATCGAGTGGAATTTGATGGGCGGCAGCGGGCAGGAGGTGCTGCAGCTCGGTGCCGTCGTCGGCGCGTTTGCCATGGCACGCCAGAGCATGGTGGCGGAGGCTGTCTAGGTGGTTGTTCGTCCGTCCGCTCAAACTGATTTCGTCGTATTACGACTTCGTTAAACGAAAGAATCAAGTCCCCCCTCTTCTATCAGCAGCACTTGGATGATGATGATTGCTATTCGCATGGAGCTCGTACGCATACCGTAAGGCCGAGCATGGGCTGCTTCAACTCGAAACCCCTGCCCGAAAGCGGTTCGTCGTTCGTCCCGCAGACGAGCGCGGAAATCCTCACCTCCATAGAGACCTCCGTCCCGCGCCTCCTCACCTCCAAACACACGGACCGCCGCTCCGTGGACGATGACCTCGTCGACGATCTGGGAAGCCCGACCGCGGCCTCGCTCGCCGCGGCCGGGTCGCCGGCGGACCTGCTGTCGCCGGCCCTCCCCCGGTCCGTCAAAGAGACCTTTCAGCTGAAGGTGGGCGTGTTGGAGGGAACGACGTTTCTGAATAACTACGTCGTCGTTGATACGCTTGGGAGGGGCTCGCACGGGAAGGTCAAGCTCTGTCTCAACGTGGTGGACAACCACCTGTACGCGATCAAGATTGTGGAGACGGTGGCGTTGAGGAAAGGGGAAAAGTCGAGGCTGGGTAGGACGAAGCGGAGTGCGCTGGGAAGATCGGCGAGGACCGACACGAGGTCCACGACGGAGCGGTCGACCACACTGTCATCAGTCTCGACGTCGCCGATGCGACAGAGTACGAAGCAGAGCATGGTGAGCTTTGCGGATGATGGCGACGACGGTGGTGGCGACGGTGGCGAGGACGGTGGCGAGGAGGATGAGGGGAACGATGAGGTCGAGGGGGTCGAGGGGGCCGAGGGGGTCGAGGAAGACGGGAACATGGGCGGCGAGCTGCCATCATCACACCTGTCGTCCCGGCTGGAGAGCGCGTATTCGTCGCTCAGCAACTTGCAGGCGCTCGAGCGGGAGGCGGACTTGATGAAGGCGCTGAACCATCCGAATCTGGTCAGGCTGTACGAGGTGATTCGCTCGGACAGCTCTGGGAAGCTGCTGATGGTGATGGAGTACTGCCACGCCGGGCCCTTGGTGGACGACAAGGGCCGGTTCTCGCATTGTCAGGACGACATACCGGAGATCATCGTGCACCACTTCTTCAAGCAGATGACCTCGGCAATCCAGTACCTGCACTCGGAAGGGATCGTGCACGGGGACATCAAGCCGGAAAACATGCTGCTGAGCGGCGACGGGACGGTGAAGATCGCCGACTTTGGGCAGAGCCTGAAGATCATGGGCGCCTGCGGCAAGGGGAAGAAGTCGTCGATGTTGACGCGGACGCTGGGGACGCCAGCGTACCTCGCGCCGGAGATTTGCGCGGGGGAGGAGTATGACGGCTTTGCGGCAGACGTGTGGGCGCTGGGGGTGACGCTGTATTCGTTCATGTTTGGGCGGCTGCCGTTCGAGGGAACGACGGTGGTGGACCTATACGATACGATCGCAGAGCAGGAGGTGCAGTTCCCAGAGGGGCGCGGGCTGAGCATCGAGCTGCAGGACCTGTTTCTGCGGCTGCTCCACAAGAACCCAAAGTATCGGATCACGGCGGACGAGCTGGTCGCGCATCCCTGGGTGGCGACCGTCGACCGAGAGCTGGACGAAGTGGAACAGATGTTTGGTGACGACGACAGCCTGCCGATCGAGTTTCGGGTCACGCGCGGGTCGACCCCCTCCCCGGTCGGCGGGACGCCGACCTTCGGCCGGTCCGCGAGGGGATCCAGGGGATCGAGTCCCGGGGCAGCCGGTCTTGGTGCCGGTTCTGGTGCCGGTGATGGGGCTGGAGGTCATCCGAAGCTCTCGCAACGCGACGCCCCCATCGCTGGATCGTCCGAGGACGGATACGACGGGGAGATCGGGCCGGATCCGGACGCGATCCGCCCCACAAGCAGCAGCCCGGGACTCGCTCCCGCGCCGCATTCGACGACAGCTGCCAAAACGCCGCCGAAACAGGACGACAGTTCGTTTGGACTGAGCGTGATGCGATCACTGAGTCGCATCGTGCGCGAGGGAACGTCGTCGTTTTCGGACGCCACCCGGAGCGCGGCAACGACTGCAACGGCTGCAACGGGGGCGGATACGACGACAACGACAACGACAACGACAACGACAACGACAACGACAACGACAACGGCTGCGACGGGGCCGGCGGCCAAGGCGTCTTCCCCGGCGACGGGCTCGCCGGAGCTCTCCTTGGTGGCGCCCTCCTCGGCAGAGACGAGAGAAACGAGCTTGGAGGAGTTCAACAGCATCGCAGAAACGCTGTTGAAGAGCCAAAAGTCCCTCCTCGAGCATCGGAAGCGGCGCTCGCCGTTGGGTACCGCCAACACATCACTGAACTCTATCCGCGAGAGTGGGGATATCGGTCCGCCGACAACAGCGACCTCGACATCGGCATCGGCATCGGCACGCCCGGCGTCTTCGAACCAACCGTATCGGCCGGTCCAGGTCTTCAAGACCGACGCCGGGTCCCTGTCTGCCGCGTTCATGAGCCCGTTCGATGTCGGTCCGGCCTCGGTCGCGAGTGCCTTTGACGAGCCGACCGTCCAAAACGAACACCAACACCAACACCAACCGGTCGCGTCGGTCATCGAGAACGAAAGCGAAGCCATGCGGACGGCGGGTGAGGCGGACGGCGCTGCGTTGATGCACTTCGAGGCTGGCGAGTACATCGACGGGTTTGGTCATGGCGACCAGCAGTACGCCTACTTCATCGATGCCGGCGAGGTGGACATTCGGTACATGGCCGACCTGCCCGTGCCATTTGACGACGTCATCGGAAACTGTTTCGAGGACGTCATCCAGTCGCACTACTCGATCGACCTTGCCCACGTCGACTCTGTGTGCTACACCGAGAACACATCTAGGTTTGTCTTCGCCAAGCCGGACAAGGGCAAGTCCTCCGGCTTCTCCGCCCTCCCGTCGCTGCGCGACCTGCAGACCGCGTTTGAGAAGCTCAGCGCGAAGCCGTCCCTGAAGTCGAAGACGGCTCAAGACGGTGCGGGCCACGCGGACACGGACATATCGGTGCACAGGTTTGTAGAACAGTCGGAAATGGCGATGCGCGGTGCCTCCAAGGGCAAGCTCGGCGATCTGCTGACGGCCACGAGGTCGGAGGGCCAGTTCATTGGCGCCCTCAGCCTGCTCAACCCCGAGTACTTCCAGAACAAGTGGCGATTCAGCGCCGTGGCCACCACGGACGTGGTCATCATCAAAATGACCCGCGACGCGTTGCAGCGGTTCCTGATGGTCCATCCGCTGAGCCAGGTCACGCTCCGGGCGTCGATGTCGCACACCGTCAGCGAGCTGGTCAAGCTGGAGATGTACGAGCGGATCAGCCTGGCCAGGCGGCGGATGATGGGGGAATCCTCCTCCTCCAAGAGCCGACTCGACCACTCATCGTCGTCAGTGTTCAGCGCGGCCAACCAGGGATTCGAAGAGGTTGCCCGCCACCTCACATCGACCGCCATGGTACGTGATTTCGAACCCTTTGGCCGCGAACCCTCACTCTCACTCTCACTCTCACTCGCGAGTTCGCCACGCTTCGTTCGCCAGGCTGGCGCCGAGGTGCTCGCCAAGCTGGACCTGTTTGCGCTCGCGTCTCGTCTGCGGGAAGACGCACAGAGGAGCCTGGGGCTGGGGGGAGGGTCGAAGTCGCCGGAGTACGAGATTTGAGGAACCGGACCGGGCCGCGGGGCCCGTCGCCGGAGGTCTGCGCCGACGTCTGCTCGGCCCGACTCGGACAGCCAGCTTTATGCCATCAGGCACCGACCGACGACGACGTCTCCACGCGCTCGATCTCGATAGCATTCTTATTCTCTCTTTTATCTTGCACGAACAGGAATCGACGCGCTACCTCGACGCCGCTGATTCTATCCTACCTTCATTCGTATAATTCTTCCCTCGAAATCAACCCCATTCTTTCCAACACCACGACGATCACGATGAAAGCCTCCATATTTCTGGCGGTCATGCTCTTGATTGCTATCGGTGCTGATGCCAAAAACAAACCGCCAGCAACCACTCACGGTGGGTATTGGTCTTGATCGATCCGTCACTCGCCCTGACGCTCTCACTCGCGCTACGCGCTTCGCTCGTTCGCCAGGTGGTTGGGCCACCGCGTACTCTGGTGCCTTCGAGGTGAACAAGACCGGTCGCAACGCCTGCCAGTTCGACGTGCGGAAACTCGACAAGCACTGGAACATTTACTACGGGGCCATGAACGGAGCCGACTGGCGGGCAATCGGTGGCAACCGGGGCGGCAGGTCCAACGCGTGTGGCAAGTGCATCGAGGTCAAGGGGCGCAAGGGCCAGACGACCCCCGGACACAAGATCAAGCCGGTCATCGTCAAGATCGTCGACGAGTGCCCGTCGTGGGCGTGCAAAAAGGGCTCGGTTGACTTCTCGACGGTGGCGCTCAAGGCCATCACCGGCTACAGCTGGGACAAGAAGCGCATCAACTGGAAGTACGTCGAATGCCCGAGCAAGGAGAACGACTACAAGCCGGCGTCCCCCAAGCCGTCCCCCAAGCCGTCTCCGTCTCCCAAGCCGGTCGGCCCGACGGACGTCGAGCTCAGCATTCTGAACCAGCTCGAGGACTGAGGACTGAGCAATAGTCTCCCAAGCAAACAACGATTTGATTTCCCAATGTAAAACTGTCTGATCATCAGATCGGATATCAGATCGGATATCAGATCGGTATCTCTCAACCCAATGTAAAGCTGTCTGATCATCAGATCGGATACCGGTCTCTCAACTTCCGAATAGTTCGATGGACGAGGCGGCCCGGATCATCTGTTCGACCGACGCGACAAGGACGGCCAACGTCAACAGGAAGGAGAACACGTCGATCGTCCACAGCAAGGCGTTGAACGCCGGCCTCGGCTTGTACACCTTTCGCCAGCACCAGACCGGGAAGAATACCTGGCGAACGAGCGAAGCGCGTAGCGCGAGTGAGAGAGTCAGGGCGCGCGAGCACGTCGGTCGAGTTCAATACCCACCGTCATCGGCCAAAAACCGATGGCACCCACAAACCCTAGGATGGCACTGAAGAAGGGCAGCAGCACGGCCAGGAAGGTGACCAGGCAGACTGGCGAGCGAAGAATGAGCGAACGAGCGAGTAAGTAAGTACGTAAGTACGGGGGCGCCATTCGAATAATCATAACCCACCGTACAGGACGCGGTACCCGAGCCGCACGTAGACGTATGGAATGCGCTCCTTGAACACGGCGCGATCGATCCACTCCTCGGCCATGGCAAAGTGTGGTTGGCTCCATATCTGGTAGGCGGGCACGAGATGGACGATCACCATCACGTAGGCCATGTACAGTACCCAATTCGGCGCGATGCCGGCGTAGTCGTCAAGCACAAAGCCAGTCTGCTTGTAGCCGAGACTGGCAAAGACCGACCAGCTGATCGCGCAGTAGAAGGCAGTCATGACGCCCACCGACATGTTGACCGCCCACTTCATCGACGTCACCGGCCCCGTTGTCGCCACCTTCTTCTTCTCAGGCCTGATTGGCGTGTCGGCGAGCGTGTCTTGAATCTCGAGCAGGATCATCGCGAAGCTGTAGGCAAAGAGCACCGCGCCGATCGAGTTGAGCACGTTCCACACCGTCGCCGCAGTAGACCCGAACTGCATCGGCTCGATCCCGCCCTCGGTGCCATGATAGGCGATCCCGAACCCGAGCGCGATGCAGCTATACCCGATAGACATCACCGCACCGATCGCACTCGCCCACCAGAACGACTCGAGATTCGGCAGCTGGCTGAAAAAGAGCTGTACCCCTCCGAAGATGACCCCCATCGGCCAGCTCTTGGTGTACCACTCGTCGCCGGTGGCGTCGGGGCCCGCGGCCAGCTTGCCCACGCCGGCCATGGATTGGGCGGCCGTGATGGTGTAGGCCAGCGCGGTCAGCACGAGATTGCTTTGCTGCAAGATCCCCAGGACGATCATCCCCTTCTTTCCCATCGTGTAGTCGATCATCTCGGGGAAGGTCCGCATTCGACGCCCATCGATGACGTACAGGTCCACCAGGAGCTGTGCGGTGAATTGCGTGATCCAGGCAAACAACAGGAAGCAGACCGGGCCCAGTATCCACCCCATGCCCGCCTGCGCGTACGGCAACGCCAGCACCCCACTCCCAATCACCGCGGTGATGATATGCCCTGGCGAACGAGCGAAGCGCGGAGCGCGAGTGAGAGAGTCGGGGCGTGCGGTGAGCGAGCACGTCAGTAGAGATCAATACCCACCGGTCGCCGTCCACTTGTTCCCCGAACGCTTGACGCCGTCCTCGCATATCCACCGACTCGACCCCTTCCACGAGAAAACTGGCAGAAAGCTATCCGCCAGGCTCGACCTCCGCGGCATCTGCATCGACGTCGTCGACCCCAGGTCGAGCCGGTTGTAGCGATGTTCCACCTCGTCATACGCCTGCGATCGCAGTTCCGTCAACAGCATCGGGTGCGATTCTTCGCCGCTGTGAGCCTCGTTATCGCTTTTCAGTTGGCCAAGTTGGTCACCGTCACCGTCAACGACGTGTTCGCTGCTTCCCGCCTCGCGCAAGGGCTCCTTGAGCGGCTCGGCCTGCACCGGCACGGTCGTCGGACGGAGCTCCTCGTACCAATCGCTCAACGCCGATTGCAGGCCCGAGAGCGCACCGGCGAGGACGCCGTGGGGGTCGTCGTCGTCGTTGGGTCTGCCGCTCATGTCTCGAGAAGAATGCTGGTTCGGTTCCGCGTTCTCTGGGTGCTTTGAGCTCCGCGCGCCCGATGGTATACTCCGTGATACTGCTTCTATTCTACGTGTAGCTCAAGTACAAATCTTCCCGAAGTGTAGCCTGCAAGTCGAGAGGACTCGAGCACTTCTTCGAGAGACCTAGTAGCCTACTAGGAACCCGAGCATGCGGCACAGTTCTCCCTTCTCCGGTCCCGCAACCGCGCTTCAGAGACTGCGCTTGGGTATATGAAGCCGTTGCAAAAGACGCGAAGGCGATCCGTGAGGTGAGGTGAAAGTTCTAGCCGATTTACGGTACCTACCTCGGCGCGCACTACGGTAGTGCGGATAACTCGAAATTTCAATCCGTCGAAGCAATTGCTTCCAGCAGAGGTATTCAATTGTTACAGACACGATCTTTCAGCATACTCCAACAACAACCCGACGCGTCAAGTCGAGTGCACCCTCCAACTGAAGCGATAAATTCGGTCATCGATGTTTCTCCTTGTGCTCCTGATGCTCCTCGGAGCGCCCCACGTCTCCCGGTGCGTCGCCGACCCGCTCGGCGAGATGTATCGTCAAGGGAGAGGCCTGCAACAGCAGGATTCGGGGCCTAGTTTCGATAGCATTGTTACGGCTCCGAGCGTGTTCGGCCTCACTCCCTCCGAGGCCATCTCGAGTTTGGGGTCGTGGGTGAATAATCCCGGTTTAAACTTCACTTGCATCGGTCCCGATGACCAGCCGTACGTCGTTGGTCCTGCCAACCCGGAGCTCTGCGTCGAGCAGGTCGAGGTGACGATGCCGTCCGAGCTGTTTGGCAACGTCACGGTGGTGTTTGATGCCGACCAGCTGAGCGAGCTCAGGTCGGTCAGACCCACGGACCCGACTCAGTACGTCTGGGGACTGCCGCTGAACAAGTACGCTGTGCCCAATGCGTACTACGAAGGGGCATCGGTGAATGTGACGTTTGTTGATGGGTGGAAGAACAAGACGCTGTCTGGCAACATTCGCAACTACTTCAACGCGTCTGCGACGTCACTGCGCGAGTACTACGGCGTCGATCCGAGTCTGCAAGGCTCCAATGAGACCGTGCAGGGTTCGGTATACGTTCCGGGGTCCGTGGACAGTGCTGTCAACACGACGGCCGCCAGCGAGTACCTCGCGCTCCAAGGGCTGGTTCCGAACGTGCCATTGCAGATCTCCGACTGGGCTCCGCCGAACGACGTGTCTGTATGTGTGGGTGATGCTGCTAGTTCTTGCGGAGAGACTCAGCTGGACGTTGAGGCGCAGCAGGCGTTTGCTCCCCAGGCTGTCACCTTCTTCGCGCCGACGGAAGAGATGCCTCATTCCTACTACGTGGAGGCGGCCCGCTCGGCGGGCTACACCGAGGACCAGATCCAACAATTCCTCGACAAGTTTGAGGCCGAGGGAAAGGATTCACCCGACGTCCAACCTTTCATCGACGCGGTGCAACTTGCAGCCGATAAGGCCTACATCGCGGACTTTGTCAGCAACGTGACCAGCTCCGAGGAGCGTGTCCAGGTTGTCTCGCTGAGTTGGTTTGCGGATTACACGGATGGGACCGGCGACTTCAAGGTCTTCGAGGACGCTCTCAAAAACCTGACGTTGAGCGGGATCACCGTGCGTGTTTGACGTCGAGCGCGCCGACACCGACGACCTTCCACCTTCAGCGTGCGGCACGCCTTTGGACTTGAAACGTACTCTCGCACTCGATATCGCTCTCGCACTTGATCTCACTCTCACTCTCACTCTCACTCTCACTCTCGCACGCACTCTCGC
>Ga0222716_10003666_pt1 | contig 12200 bp, 6 predicted proteins | sample C33_13DmetaG_FD_165044 | JGI IMG/M metagenome (GOLD analysis project Ga0222716, IMG submission 165044) | Estuarine water microbial communities from San Francisco Bay, California, United States - C33_13D | ecosystem: Environmental > Aquatic > Marine > Unclassified | place: USA: California... | reverse complement strand
GTACTTTCAAAATGATCGACCAACCCGACTTCGTTCCACGACTCGCGCTTGCCCGCGAATCTCGCGCTCGCGCCGCCTTCTCTCTCCCGCGCGCCGTCCCGCGCGCCGTTCCATCCGTGCCTCGCCGCTCGACTCTCGTCGCGCACCACCGCTCCCTCGCGCGCGTCGATCCATCGTAAACACGTGATTCCACACCCATCACTTCCACTTTGTCCACCTTTATCCCGTTCCGCCGCTGTCCCGCTCGCGCCGTCGCGCGCGTCCCGCTCGAAGCCTTCCACCCCAGTTATCACCCTCAAGCACTCCCCGTCCTCCGTCGCGTGCGCCGTGATCGCTCCCGAGGCGTAGCCGACGACGAGAACTTTGCCGTCCGGGCGAAACGTCGCGCGCGTGGGCGTTTCGAGCTCGGGCGCTAAGGTTTTCGTCCAGAGTTTGTTCCAGTTCAACCGAAACGCGGTTAAAGTGCCGCCGTTCGCGCACGCGATGACGACGAGATCCATCGTCGGACACAGCGCGATCGTCGTCGCGGGTGCGCCGAGCTTTGCGTCTCGCGCGAGGACGAAGGACGTCATCGCGGCGCGGTGTGCGGTGATTCACCACTGGATGCGCGCGGCGACAGCCAGAGCGACAGACGCGGCGAATTTCAAACTCGGGGGCGACAAACAGCGGCGAATCGAGCGCGCGGTGTGGCTAAGGCTGTGGTATGATACAAGAGGCTATTTATTACGGTTCGCAGTTGACGACGACGACGTCGATCACGCGACGTTGGCGACGCTTTCGGCGGGGCTCGGCCGCGATAAAAAGGAGAAATCCGGCTCGACGATGGGCTTTAAAAACAGCACCGGTTGCGTCATCAACGCGTTGCCGACGATCAAAGGGAGCCAGAGCGCGCCCGCGGAGAGGCGAAACGACAGTGGGGCGGCGGGCCAAACTCGATCGATGAACATGCTGAACCCGCGAACGAGCAAGATGTGCACGAGATAGCAGTAGAGCGTTCGCGAACCCATGGCGGTGATGAACGACTTCTTACTCGGCACGAGCGCCACGACGCCCAAGCCGGCGAATGCGGTGAAGACGTAAAGCACGATGCGTCTGAGCATGTCAGTGAACTGCGCGGTCACGGAGGAAGACTTGTACGGTGCGATGGACCAGATGAACCACTGCACGTCGTCGAAGCACTCTTCGAAGACGTTGAGCACGACGTAGAGAATCGCGTACGACGCCGCGAGAACAATCGCCCCGAACGTCGCGCGGCGACCGTACTCGATAGTCTGCAAACGCTTCAAGTGCTCCGGCTTCAACGCGACGCAGCCGAGGAAAAAATACACGGAATACACGAAGACGCGCTGCCAATCGAAAACCGTGTTTCCATTCTTCGTCGTCGCCGTCTCCGTGAACCCCACAAACAGCCCCATGAACGCGCTCAGCGCCATGATGACCTCATTTCGTAACCCCCCCAACACGAGCACGCTCATGCGCCAAAAGAACAGCGCGAGCAAGTACCACATCACCCCCACCGGCGCCCACCACTGCAGCGGCGCGACGTCGTAAAAATTAATCCCCACGTAAAACGCCTGCCACGCCGCGTACGTCCCCAGCAGCGTCCCGAACGCCCCTCGCACGCGCATCAACAAATTCACCGCGCTCGCCTCGTCCTCCCTCGCCGCGCGGAGCCAACTCTTCGACAGGTACCCGCTCGCGCACGCGAACAACGGCATTCCCGTCGCGTTCAACAGCAAATAAAACGCTCGCACGTGTCCGTGCGCGCTCGCGTTCACCGCGTCTCGCTCGCACCACCCTCGGCGCTCGTGCGCGTCCAGCGCGCGCAGAAAATCTTGCAGCGCGTGATTCCACACGACGATCATCATGAGCGCGTACTTCGCGTTGTCCAGGTACGCGTCCCGTCGGTCGCTCGCGCGTTCGGCGAACGCGCTCGGCGCCGCCGCGTCCAGGCTCGCGTCCAGGTTTCGCGCCGTTCGCATCGTCGCCGTCCTCGCGCGCGCCTCGCGCGCGCGTCTCGCCCGCGTCGCCGTCTCGCGCCGTCGCGCGGTCGCCAACACCCAACGTTGGATCTGAGTCGAGTCACACACGGATCATGCACGCATCGGCGAAACGCGCGCGAACACGGACCATTGGACACGCCGCCAATCGCGGCGACGATTGGCGGCGCGGAGTCGCACACCGCGTCGAGCGCCGACGCGCGCGCGACGCGCGAAGGGCGCGGAACACCGCCGGCGCGATGTCCGACACCGCGCGCGCGACGCGGGTGAAGAATAAAGCGCCCGCGCCGGTGCAAATCACCGCGGAGCAAATCGTGCGCGAATCCGCGGAGCGCGCGGAGGACGTGTACAGGGCGCCGAAGCGGAAGATCGCGGACCAGGAGGAGCTGAAGGAGTACAGATACGAACAGCGGAAGCAGTTCGAGGATCGGGTGCGGTCGTCGTACTGGGAACCGCGGGCGTGGATACGGTACGCGAAGTGGGAGGAGGGACAGGGGGATTTGCCGAGAGCGCGAAGCGTGTGGGAGCGGGCGCTGGAACATCACGGACGGGACGTGCCGATATGGTTGCAGTACGCGGAGATGGAGATGAAGAACAAAGCGATCAATCACGCGAGGAACGTGTGGGAGCGGGCGTGCTCGACGCTGCCGAGGATTGATGTGTTTTGGTACAAATACGTGAACATGGAGGAGACGCTCGGGCAGGTGGCGGCGGCGAGGCAGGTTTTCGAGAAATGGATGAAGTGGGAGCCCGAACACACGGCGTGGAACGCGTACGTGAAGATGGAGCAGAGGTACGGGGAGAAAGAGCGGGCGAGGGATATTTTTCAGCGGTACGTGCAGGTGCACCCGGACGTGAAGGCGTGGACGCGATGGGCAAAGTTTGAGTTTTCGTCGGGCGAACGCGACAAGGCGCGCGAGGTGTACGAAGCCGCGGTGGAGTTTCTGCGGAACGAGCCAGAGGTTGGAGAGCTATACGCCAACTTTGCCAAGTTTGAGGAGATGTGTCACGAAGTTGAGCGCGCTCGAGCGATTTATAAATTCGCTCTCGATCGTTTGCCCAAGGAGCAAGCCGAGTCTGTGTACAAGGAGTTTATGAAGTTTGAAAAGATGCACGGAAATCGAGAAGGGATCGAGGACGTCGTTGTCGGTCAACGGCGGTTCAAGTACGAGGAAGAAGTGTCCAAGAATCCGCTGAACTACGACACTTGGTTTGATTACATTAGACTAGAAGAAAACGCTGGCGACGTGGCGAAGACGCGCGAGGTGTACGAACGCGCGATCGCCAACGTGCCGCCAGCGAACGAAAAACGCTTTTGGCAGCGATACATTTATATTTGGATCAACTACGCGCTTTACGAAGAGCTCGAGGCGCGAGACGTCGAACGCACGCGAGAGGTGTACCGAGCGTGCCTCAAGGTGATTCCACACGCCGAGTTTTCGTTTTCAAAGATTTGGATCATGGCGGCAAAGTTCGAGCTTCGTCAGCGACGACTCGACGCGTGCCGTAAGATTTTTGGATTGGCCATTGGATTAGCACCGAAGGCAAAGATATTCGCGACTTACATAGAGATCGAGTTCCAGCTTGGGAACGTCGACAGGTGCCGCACGCTGTACGAAAAGTACTTGGAAATTGAGCCGCAAAATTGCTCGACGTGGATCAAGTACGCCGAACTCGAGCGATCGCTCGGAGAAATCGAGCGTGCGCGCTCGATTTTCGAACTCGCGGTTGATCAGGCCATGTTAGACATGCCCGAGGTACTTTGGAAGGCGTACATCGATTTCGAGACGTCTGAGGGAGAGCGCGAGCGTACGCGCGCGCTTTACGAGCGTCTTCTCGAGCGTACCAAGCACGTCAAGGTGTGGATGTCTTACGCGCGCTTCGAAGCGACACCGATTGTTGTCGTGGACGACGACGCCGACGACGACGCGATAGCCGCCGCCACCGCCGCGGCGGAGAAAGACGAGCACGAACGCCTCGAGACGCGCCAGGCCAAAAGCCGCGCCGTGTACGAGCGCGCGCTCGCCGAGCTCAAAGAAATCGACCCAGACGCCAAAGAGGAGCGCGTCATGCTTCTCGAGGCTTGGAAATCGTTCGAAGACGCGTTACCGAGCGAGTTCTCGAAATCCGCCGACGTCAAGGCGCGTCTTCCCAAGCGCGTCAAGCGCAAGCGCGCCGTCGAGGACGACGACGGTCGCGAGATCGCGCAGGAAGAGTACTACGACTACGTCTTCCCCGACGACGCCGGCGCCGCGCAACCGTCGCTCAAGCTTCTCGAGGCCGCGTACGCGTGGAAAAAGGCCAAAGCCGCGGAGGAGGCAAAGGATTGAATCGATCAAACGTCGCGCCGCGATAAACACACCATATCCAAACTTTGATACCACTCCAGACCTTTCGAATACGACAAAACCTACATCGTCCGCACCACCGCGTCTCCGCGCCGTCGCGCCGTCTCGAGGCGACGGCGGCACACGCGCTCGCGTACGGCGCACGGGCGCCGGATCACCGCGACGGATCACCGAGGTGACTCCGGCACACGCACGATTCAGCGCGCGCACGCGACGCCCGCGCGCGCCGCGCACGGGGCGCGCGCGAACGCGACACTCGGGCGGCGACCGACGCGGAGACGCGATCGACGCGCGACGACCGAACGCGCGTCCATCGGCTACCCGAGCGGTGAAGACGTCGACGTCGGCATCGACATCGACGCCGAAATGTCGAAGATCGCGTGCGAGCGCGCGCTGCCGACGATGTTCAGCGACCCGACGACGGAGCCGCAGCACTGGCGGTCGACGCACGCGAGAATCGCGAACGGACCGGTGGTGCCGCAACAACTCATCGGTGGGACGCCGATGATCGATTTGAGTGAATTTAGTGCGAATCCAAAGGTGAAGATTTATGGCAAGTGCGAGTACTTGAATCCGAGCGGGAGTATTAAGGATCGAATCGCGCAGGAAATTTTGGCGAGAGCGCTGGAGACGGGAGAGCTGAAGGCGGGGATGACGGTCGTCGCGGCGACGAGTGGGAACACGGGTGCGGCGATCGCGATGGCGTGTGCGATTCGTGGATTTCCATACATCGTGATCACGAATCAGAAGACGAGTAAGGAGAAGATCGACGCCATGCGGGCGTACGGGGGTGAGGTCATCGTCGCCCCGAGCGGGGTGCCGGCGGATCACCCGGATCATTATCAAAACATCGAAGCGACGATGTGCGCGAAAAATCCGAAATATTATGGGGTGAATCAATACGATAATCCGTACAACGCGGATGCGTACGAAAAGACACTTGGTCCCGAGATTTGGTCCCAAACAGAAGGGGCGGTGACGCACTTCGTCGCCGGCGGCTCGACTGGCGGTACGATCACAGGCACTGGTCGTTATCTTAAGAGCGTTGATGCGACGATTAAAATCATCCTGGCCGATCCCAAGGGAAGCGTTCTGTGGGATTATTTTGTGAACGACATTCCTGAAGAAGAACTCGTGGCGAAGAGTTGGGAAGTCGAGGGTGTGGGTAAGGATTCCATTCCGGGTGTACTCGACACCGAGTACATTGACGGCGCCGTCATGGGTGACGATAGCAGTTCTTTTCGCATGGTTCGTATGGTTGCTGAATCTTCTGGTGTCTTGCTCGGTGGTAGCTCCGGTCTAAACCTGCACGCTGCTCGCGTGCTCTCGAGTCACATCAAGGAGGGGACCATCGTCACAATACTGTGCGACAGCGGTGTCAAGTACTTGTCCAAGATCTATAACGATGAGTGGCTTCAATCGAAGAATCTTGACAAACCGTTAGCCGACGTTTCGAAGTACGAAGTGCACTGGAAGAACGGCTCGCATGAAATAACGGAGGATGAAGAAAACGACAGCTTGTGGGGCCGTGATCAGGAAGAGAAAGAACTTCGTTTCCTCGACGAAGTGGCCACGCACATGGTTGAATACCACCGTAACTCCATTCGAGCGACGGAACCGGTGAGTGTGTACAACTCTCCCGCCGATCTCCACGCCAGTTTTGAAGAGATGGGCGTTCCACTGAATTTTCGTTCCGGCGAATCGCCAATTTCCATCAACAATCTTACAACCGCTATGAATGCCGTTTTGGATAACAGTGTGCGAAGCTCGCATCCGATGTTCATGAACCAGCTCTACGCAGGCGTTGATCCCATCGCGCTCGCCGGTGAATGGGCGTCAAGCGCGCTGAACTCAAACGTGCACACCTTTGAAGTAGCACCGATTCTCACAGAAATTGAGCGTTCGATGCTCGCAAAGATTGCGTCACTCTGGCTTGGAGAGAATGAAGATGGCTCAGCGCCCGATCACGACGGTTTATTCGTACCGGGAGGCTCCATCGCTAATCTGTACTCTATGATTTTGGCGCGCGAACGCGCATGCCCGGAAGCGAAGAAAACCGGAATGCCGCTAGGCTACGTTGCCTTCTGCTCTGAACAATCGCACTACTCCTACAAGAAGTGTGCGCACATGATCGGTTTAGGTATGGATAACATGATCAAGGTCGATTGTGGCAAGAATGGTGCCATGCTTCCCGAAGCACTCGAAGCTGCGATAGCGGCCGCGAAGGCTGCGGGCAAGACGCCCTTTTACTGCGGCGCCACGGCGGGGAGCACTGTTTTGGGCGCGTATGACCCGTTTTCTGCGTTGGCTGACGTGTGCGCCAAAGACAACGTCTGGTTGCACGTCGATGGGGCGTGGGGTGGCGCTGCGCTCGTTTCCAAGCAGCACAAACACTTGATGAACGGCGTGGAGCGAGCCGACAGCTTTTGCTGGAACCCGCACAAGTTGTTGGGCATTCCTCTCCAGTGCTCCATCGTTCTGAGTAGACACGCTGGAGAATTCATGGCGGCCAATTCTTATAAGGCGGACTACTTGTTCCAGCCCGACAAGAATAACACCGAAGCTGATTTGGGCGATCGCACCATCCAATGCGGCCGCAAGTCTGACGCGCTCAAATTGTGGCTCGCTTGGAAGTACCGCGGCGACGAAGGTTGGGAAATGCTCGTCGACCACGCCTTCTCTTTGGCCAAGTTCGTCGAGAAAGAAGTTGTGGAAGACACCACGGGTGCTTGGGCGCTCGCCACACCCGCGCAGTGCGCCAATGTCGGATTCTGGTACGTGCCGCCGCGCCTACGTCCGTTCGATAAGGACACCGCGACGCCCGAACAATTCGCGGAAATCGCCAAGGTTGCCCCGAAGCTCAAGGATCGAATGCAACGCGCCGGTGACGCCATGATCGGTTTCCAACCCGTTCCGGCGCTCAACCTGCCCAACTTTTTCCGTCTCGTACTGCCGAACCCTCGTCACAACAGCGAGAGCAAGCTTCGCGAGCTCATGAAGCGCATGGACGCTTTGGGCGCCGACCTCTGAGTGCGGTCATCCATCCCTATTTAAACGCGCAATACGCCCACCGTGGGCAAGAGATATTACACGACAATATCACGGGTTGAAATCATTATGCATTAAAATCGTTGTCTATTAAATCGTTGTCTGGTTGTCAATACAAGTCATCCACGTCTTGTCGTCTTGTCACGCGGGTCGTTCGAAACTCGAAGCGACAGACGCCAGCGCATCCGTCTCGCCCTCGCCATGGTTCGCGTGAAAACCATCGAAATCGCGTGGCACAACGTCGAGAAAACAAACGTACGCACTCATCGCGCCCTCGCCGCGCGCCGCGCGCGTCGCGTTCGTCGCACTAACGTCGCGTCGTCGTCACTTTTCAAACGCAGCAACCGATACTTTCGTGCGATTTTAATCCCCGCACGGGCGCGCTGGCGACCGCGGGCGCGGATAACGAGATCAAACTCTGGCGCGTGGACCGGTCGATCGACGGTGAGGTGACGGTGACGCACGCGGAGACGCTGACGGGACACGCCAAGGCGGTGAACTGCTGTCGGTTTAGCGCGAACGGTCGAGCGTTGGCGAGCGCGGGCGACGCGGGAGACGTGTACGTGTGGCGAGAGGTGGACGTGGGGTCGACGACGGTCAATTCGCACGGAGACGTTGTCGGTTGGAAGCCGGTGAAGACGCTGCGCGGGCACTCGGACGATGCGTTGAGCGTCTGCTGGGGACCGAGGGAGACGCTGGCGAGCGTTTCGGTGGATAACACGACGATTTTGTGGGATTGCGAGAGTGGTAACGGCGTGGTGCAGTTGCGCGAACACGCGCATTACGTGCAGGGAGTGAGTTATGATCCGCGGGGGGAGTTTATAGTCTCGCAGAGTCCCGATCGAACCGCGCAAGTGTACGCCGTTGTCGGCGGCGGTAAGCCGTCAGCGAAGAGCGTGAAACACGTTCGGGCGATTAAGGCGATTAACGACACGAACGAGAGAGTCGATGGCGGGCGTATGGCGACAATCTTTCACGATGACTCCATGACGTCGTTTTTTCGCCGCCCGGCATGGTCACCAGATGGTTCGTTCGTAGTGTTTCCGGCTGGAGTGTTCAAACGTCCGGGCGCCAAGCGAGCCATGCATACGACGTATGTCTACGCTCGTGGGAACTTTGAAACGCCCGTCATGCACTTACCAGGTGGTGAGACGCCATCTGTGTGTGTTAGATTCAATCCTGTACTGTTCAAGCGTCGAGAAGACGCCGCTGAGCCCACGACACCGTCAGACTTGCCGTATCGCGTCGTCTTCGCCGTGTGTTCGCAAGACAGCGTCGCAGTCTACGACACCGATGAAAACGAACCGATCGTGTACATCGCTGGTATCCACTGCACGTCTATCACGGACTGTACATGGTCCCCTGATGGTGGAATGCTTGTCGTGAGTAGCACGGACGGTTTCGCGAGCGTCGTCGCCTTCGATGAAGGCGAGCTCGGCACGCCAGAGACGAACATTCCCGAACATGTGAAGTCTTTGCTAGCGTCGTCGAGGATACGAGAAAGCGTGCCCGATGAAGTTAGCGTTGTTGCGTCGACGGTACCCACTCCGGTGGCCGCTGGACCGAGGGCCGGACCGGGACCGACGAGAATCGCGCCAGTGCGCATAGCGCCGACGCCCATGTAGAACTTAGGACACAATTTGATGCTTCACGATTTCATTCGAATTAAAAGGTACAAATGTCGTGAGACTTTCTAAAAAGTTGAGCACTGACCGAGCCTGGTCAGCGTCTCCCCCCTCGTTATGTTTTCAGGACTAAAACTGTTGAACATGATGCGCGTGCCAGCGCTCGAAACATTTAACACTTGCATGAGTGATTTTTTAGAACGTGGCGTTCCAATCGCTCGTCTTTACGCGCCCCGATCGACGCGTTGGCGTCGTCGGTGCGCTTAGATGACCCCCGACGGATCCATTAACCATTTTTTTTCCGTTACCACCGTAGCCAAAAGCGCACCCAACAGAAGACACAAAGTTTTTCACCAACGCGCCAGCCTTGGCCGCCGCCGCTCCCATTGGAGATTTCAAATGAGGATCGGACTGCGGCAAGACAGACTCGTTCGGAGCGACGGTTTGCGAGACGTCGGAATCAGCTTTCTCAACCGAACGACGGGGAGGAGGTGCGAGGGGAACCGCCGCGGGTCTCTTCGCGCCAGATTTCTTCACCACTAGTGCCTCCTTTGTAATCGCACGTTCCGTTGTGGAATTGCTGATAATTTTCTTCTTCTTGGGCGTAACGCACGTGCTGGGATCGTACTCAACGACGTCCCACCCGTGCGCTAAGAGCTCATCGAGCGGATCAAACGTGATCGTCAGAGGTAGCGAGACGGCATCGTCCATCGCCGCTTGGACGCGGCGACGACGCTTTGTCGCGGCCGGATTGAAACACGGTCTGCGGCGTCGTTTCCTCTGCGCTTCAGCTTGCTCTGCTCTAAGCGCTCTCTCCTTTTGCTGCCTCGAGACGGCCTGAAGGTTGAAACAGAATAAATAAGCGAGTTGCTCAGATTCCGTGGCAAGTTCGGGACGCTCTCTCAGCCGCAACGGAGGCACTGGATCAAAGCGCGAAAGCAAAGGTTTCCCTCCGTTTTTCCATCGCATGTTGAGCCAGTACCGGTAGATCTTGCAAAACACCGCAAGAGATGGTGCTTTTTTGTTGATCTTGAATATTTTGTCGTTTATTTGGTTAATGATTTTGACTGCGTTCTTGAGCTCACTCTTGCCTCCAGTCGAGGGGCGCGGCACACGGGCGCCGCGAGCGATAAACATAGATTTACCGCCGCGACGCGTCATACCCACATGGGCGCGGGTGCCGAGATCACTGCTCTTTACGTTTTCCGACGGTTGACGAACCGTATTCGTCGCATACTGACGTTCGATGAGATCGTCGGCAGACTGCGTCGACGAATCGTCGTCACCGTTTTCCGATGGAACGCCATCCGAAGGAGACGCTCGCTTCTGCAAGAACTGAACGCTCCCACTCGGCGTCAACGGCGCCGCGGCCGTTTCTGATGAGCTTTGATTGGAGCGTTCGTCATTCAAATCGAACGGGTTCCAGTTTTCAGCCTCGACCTTGAGGTTAACGAGTTGACCGTCGCCCAACTGAGCGTTCGACGCCCAGTGCAAAACATCCTCAAGCTTCCCCTCCGCGGTGTTCGCCGAGTTGAAGATGTTACCGAGTACGACTTGTGCCGCCTGCTCTTGCGTTGGCATCGCAGACGCAGCCCAAGACGTTTCCTCAAAGACGTCGAAGAGCTTCTCCAAGTGTTCTGGACGCATGTAGTTGGCGTTCGGCGTCGTCGTGCACACCTCCGATCCCTTGCCTTCAAGTGGCTCGTCAGCATTCATGTGTTCGAGCCACTTGAAGTCGGCCGCCGTGGCCTCGTACATGGACGCCGCCGTGCCCGGGCCGAATCGGTGAAGTTGATGATCCGGCGCTTGTTGACGCAAATACTTTGTCGGTGGTCTGAACCCGCCGGCGTGCAACGCTTCGTAGTCCGACACAACGTTGAAGTTCGGAACGTGAATGTTTGCCTTTGGCGCGAAGTAATCGCGCGCGGGCTTCTGTTTCTTGGCATCCTTCTTCTCCCCCTTGCTCGGCGACGACGCGCCTCGCTTTTTCCCCTCTCCTTTTCCGTTTGATTTGCCCCCCTTTGACGCTTTAGGCGTCGACGGCTTCGCCACTCGATTCGCCTTAGCGTGTCTCCTATTATCTCTCACCCCACACGCGTTACACAGCGTTTTCGGGCCATCCGGGCCGTTTCGCCACAGCGGCGTCGTGTGCGTGTTGCAGTGCGCACACCGCTTCCCGGCCACTCCCGGCAGACCTTGCGCCGACGTCGCGGCATCCATCACCTTGTCGCGCACGAAAAGTTCACCAACGTCAGTTTCATCGCACGCGCGACCGATGACGCGACGATTTCGCGCGTGAAAACAATCGCGCGCGCGCGTCTTCGCGTCCCGCGCGTATTGAGGCTCCAGAAACCCCAACCGTTCGCCGTCGCGCGTTCTCGTCGTCTCGACGACCCGCGGACGCACCTTCGCCATCTCCCGCGCGCTCGTTCCGCGCCAAACACCCCCCCCGCGCCGAACACCGCGCGCGCGAACGCTCGCTATCGCGCGCGACACATCGCGTCGTCAGTCTTCGCGCGTCGTCATCGCGGCATCGAAACGCCGACACGCCACCATCGGCGCCCGCGCGTCGCCCTCCCGCGCGCGCCCGCGCCTCCAGCGCGCGCGAACGACGCGTGTTTATTCCAACCAGCACCTCGCGCGCGCGCGCGCCGCACCGCGCGCGGGCGACGTCGCACGCGCGCGTTTCGTTCGCGCCATCGATGGCGCATCCGTCCCCCGAAACCGCATCGCGACTTTGCGCGAAATCTAGCCCGCGGCGCCCGCGCGCGCGCGTTCCCATCGCGCCGCGACGGCCGAGCGACGTCGATAATTTCACTCGATCCCTCGCGCGCGTCGAGGGTCGAGCGCACGCACCGCGTCGTCGAAAAAACGGCGTTCGATTCGCGCGCGCGAACAATCAATCGGTCGCGCGATTGACGGAAATCGCTCGCGTTCGCGCGCGTCGACGGCGGCGTTCTTCGTCTGCGCCGAGGCGGACGGTGAAGAAGAACCGCGGGCGTCGCCGCGCGCTTCGCGGGACCTTCGGCTCGACGCTCGCGCCACCGACTGCGGGGGGGGGCGTCGGAACGCGCGCGCAGGACAGAATCACACGCCACCAGACTTCGGGCGTGGGATCGTTGTTGAGTCGAGAACGGTGAATAAAAAATCTTGCGCGTGAAATTTTATGCATTCGGCGC
>Ga0222716_10003665_pt1 | contig 12201 bp, 10 predicted proteins | sample C33_13DmetaG_FD_165044 | JGI IMG/M metagenome (GOLD analysis project Ga0222716, IMG submission 165044) | Estuarine water microbial communities from San Francisco Bay, California, United States - C33_13D | ecosystem: Environmental > Aquatic > Marine > Unclassified | place: USA: California... | reverse complement strand
TGAACCATGTCTTTAAAATCGCTATTTGTTTCATCTAATTTATATAAAACATAAGTCATTTCGGGAATACCGGGATATTTATTATTGCGTCTGGCAAAATCTTTTAAAATATTATTATTAAAAGCTTTTGAGTATTGATGTCCTTTTTTCCCAGCCTTATCATATATATCACTTCTTGCTTCTGCGACAGAAGTTTTTATTAAAGAGTCAAATGAACCACTAAAATAATCGTCGCCAGGTTCTTTACCATTTTCAATATCTTCTTTCGCTTTTTTTGCCGATTTATATTTTTTTTTTATTAAATCAATTGCTGTCTCAGTGTATTTGTTTTTTTTTTCGATAGCTTCGTCTTCACCTAAACCACTATCATCAAACATATAATCTTTGTAATTCTTTGTTTGAAAACATTTTGATGGATAATAAGGTGATTTCTTCTTAGAATTATTATCCATTTCAGCACCATCCTGGCTATATTTAGGTACCAATTCTTCAAAATCTTCACCAATATCAGAAACACATCCGGCATTTAAACAGGTTTTTTCTAATTCATAATATAATAAATCATGTTCCCAACTATCTCTATTTTTTTTTCTTATTCCTTTATTAAGTTCTTGCCTATCTTTTTCTTTCATATCCCAATAATTATCTTCCCCCTTTTTATCAATAACTTCCTTTGTATAATCGTAATCTTGCTTTACTGCCCGAAAATACATTGATTTTTTACTTACAATAAAATTCATCCATTTATTTTGTTGAGATGCCGATTCAAGTGATGGAAAATAAGTATATTTATTAGTGTTTTTTCCTTTTGTTATTTTCATTAAATTTGGAATGTAAATAACAACAGTATATTTTCCTTGAAAGGTATATTTCACCATTGATGTTTTTTTAAAAGCTTCTTGCAATTTTTCTAGATTTTTTATCATTTCAGGATCATCAAGTTCATCCAAGAATACCTTAACTGTATTAGCGTTTTTATCATTACTATCATATTCTATTTTTTTTGCAATCATTATATATATCGGTAATGGTATTCTTGATTGATATCCATCTATCATTTTGGTATCTCTTAATAATTTTAATCTTCTTTTTATTTCACTTTTTATATTTGTAAGTTTTACATCAAATTCTTCGCAAAAAATATTATCATTTAAATAGTCTTTATCATTATATTCATCGAATGTTAAATTAACACATCTTTGTTTTTGTAGGAATGGTGTGCCATTATTTTTAGTTGGATCAAGTGCTGTGTTGCATTCTCTAAATGTACTATCGGTGCCACATTTATTACCCTTGACATTTTTATAAATAAGCATTATATTATTTATTTTATATATATATTATATATTTAATGGATAATATAATCGACGGATGTATTACAAATAGTAGCGATTATGACATAGCAAACGTTATATATATAATTCTAAAAAATAATTTTAGATATATTGAAAATAATGTATGGGAATATCTTGAAGATACTATGTGGTATATTGATAATAAGAACGAGAAGCTTAAATACGCTATCAAAACCATAGTATGCAAAGCATTTATTGAAAGATCAATTTTTTGGGCTAAAAAAACAGAAAAGGAAAATAGTAAATCTGATGTAATATCTTCAAAACTATTATTTATAGGTACAAAATTAAAAGAGGATAAAAATAAATATATATCCAATATTATTAAGGAGTGCAAGCAATTTTTCATAAATAATGAATATTAATTGTCCTAAACACATAGATAATTTGTATAGTGTGTTTAAAAAGGCTTATAACTTTGATATTAAACAATGTATCATCAAAGAATCGCATTGTGATAATTTTAAAGCTGTCGGGCGCTTACTTACTAATGATGGCTTTTTTGGTTGGGATTTTGTCATGGATTATTTTAATAATTGTAACAAATGTTTTAAATTAACTTACAAAACTATCGTTTTTAATATATTAATTAAAGGTAATCTTAGCAAAGCAAAGCGCGATCATTTATGTAGAAGTATTTATCGCGTATATTTAACAACCAGATTATATAATATACCTAAACATTTCAATTACTTTATAATAATGTATCCTGGTAAACGTAGTCTTCCTAAAAAAAAAAATATTGTCGAAGCAGTTAATATTAATGGTGGTTTTACATACATAAATGGTAATGATATATATATTGTCAGATATCAAGATTATGAGAAAGTGATATTACATGAATTATTGCATCATAATACTATAATGCATTATGATGGATGGAAACCTCATAATTTACAAATATTAAAAAAATTAAGTAATATAAGTGATAATCAGATATTGATACCAAATGAAGCAATAATAGAAACCTTTGCTTGTGTTTTAAACACCATATTTTATTCATTGGAAACTCATAAAAGTTTTAAACAGTTACTTAAAAAAGATAAAGAACATAGTTTGAAATTAGCTAAAAGTGTATTGGACCATCAAGGATCTAATAAATGGTTTGAAAAAACAAATTGTTATTGTTATATCGTATATAAAACAATATTATATGTATATTTTAATGAGTTTCTCAAAATGTATAAATGTAGAAACGATGACGATATAACAATTTTTATTGTAAAATACTTTCCGAAATTAAAAGGCTTAATTAAAAAGATAAAGGGGAAAAGTAAAACTTTAAAACAAACTATATTTTGAGTACATAATTAATAAAATCTCTTAAATTTATAAAAGTTTATAAAAATCATAGAAAAATAAAATTATGTACTCTTTTTTCCAAGTATTTAAAACATAAGAATATCAATTATAATTAGAAGAGATGTCCATTGAAGATATTAACTATTTAAAAGCCAATAGTATTAAACAGGCTTACACATTTTTAATTGATAGTAATGAAAGAGATAGACATATTTATCCAAATCCTAATAATTATGTTATTGAATTCAGTACTCCATTTAGGAATATTATAGCAATGGAAATTATAGATGCAAGTATACCTAGGACAATGTATAATGTTGATATAGAAAATAATACAATATATTATTATATTGGTACAGGAGATGATGATGTGTTAATAACGGGTGGAGTGCAAGATAAAAATAATTGTGACATTGAAGTGTATAATACAAATATAGATAATACCTTTTTAAGAATAATAGACCGTAAGTTTGTATATATTAAGAATGTAGTAAATTTGTATAATATATATAATTCTGGTGGTATTGGAGGAAATGTCAAAGGTATAACTATTAGTTTTAAATTAACAGCTTTTTCATTATATAAATCTGATATTGGTGCGGATAATTCATATACAGTATTAGATTTTAGATATAATCACTTAATCAATCCTAAAACATCAGAGGACGCTCCAATAATAGTAAAATTAATTAGACAAAACGGTGCTACACAAACCTATAATATACTTTTTAGAATAGGTAATGAAACAAATGAAAAAATAATAAATAATATTAATTTGAGCTATGAAACACAAGTGGCGTGGACAATATCAGATAATAATACTTGGCAAATATATTTAAATGCAACAACAGATTCTTCAAAGAACCATAATTCATCGCTGGGTATTAAGAATGTTTTTTATACTGATAAATATATTGGTAAAAAGTTTGAATTAGACTATGGAGACTGGGATACCGCCAGCCTTAATATAAAAGATTTCAAAATATATAATAAGGTACTTAATGAAGGGGAATTAAAAAATTGTATAATCAATGTTCATACAAGTATTTTCAGCAATTTGATAATTTGGTATAAGATGGATACTATAATAAATAACACTGTTGTTAATTCAGGTTATCATGTTACAATAGATTATAAAGATGTTTTTAATAAAATTGAGATAATGCCAGGTGATTATACATTAAAAACTTTTTTTTCAAATTATGATGAATTATTTAATTTTGAGATAGGTTTTAAGGAACATTCTGACCCATCAGAACTCACTAATTTATTGGACATATATTCTAAAAAACCATTTATACTAGATATGAAAAGATCAACTATATCAGAGAATTTAGGATTTGATTTATATGCTAATGGTGACTCGCCTGAAAAATATGTTTATAAAGAAATATATAAATATAATGATAATATGAATAGAATTTTTCATAGTAATTTAAATGATAATCCTGTAAAAGAATTTAATGATGGTTTTGTAGACATATATAAAATAGTATCACCGGGTATAATTTATTTTATAGGAAATAAGTACATAATAATGAAATGTCCAGAAATAGAAGGCCATTTGTACGGGTCTTTATCATATTCAAAATTTTCATTAGGTCTAGCAAAATTCAGGGTAGATAACGTTGGTATTAACAGTGAAAGATTAAGTATTACTAAATTACCAGTAAGAGAATTTCATCCAATTGGGAAGCTTGCAAAGATGACATTGCGCTTTGAAACAAATAAGGGTACATTGTATGATTTTAAGGGAGTAAATCACAACATCGTATTCGCTATATATTATTATGAACCTATACAAAATAACTTTCCACAAGGATCTATATTAAATCCCGAATATAAAATGAATTATATTGAATATCAATATAATCAGAAAGACATTGAAGGAGATAGCGATGATGAAGAAGAAGATTTTTCAAGGGATAATATTATGGATTATAAGAAAAAAGAAAATATGTATAGTGAGGAAGGGGTGAAAATACAACAATATAACAAATTTTTTGTTAATAAAGAATCATCGGAAGAATCATCGGAAGAATCATCGGAAGAATCGGAAGAATCATCGGAAGAATCGTAATTTATTTATTTAAAATTGATATTAATTCTTCAACTTCTAATTTCTTTAATGTGTCATCATTTATATTTTTTTTTATTTTCTCTTTTTTATCATCATCTATTTTTTTACAAGATTCTAATAATGTTAATACTTCGTCTTTTTTATCACCTAGTGAAAGAAATGGGTTACTATCGTCTTCGGCTTCCTGTGGACTTTGGAATGTAACATCAAAATCTGCTTTATATCCATCACCAGCATTATTAATGGTAACACTTGTTATTTCACCATTAGTAACTACCGCTGTTAGTTCAGCTTTAACACCTTCACCATGAGAGTCACCAATATCTATTGTTGGAACAGAACCGTAACCTTTACCTGGATTTGTTATTTTTATATGAGATAAAGCACCAAGTGTTACAGTTGTTTCTAATCCAGTACCGGCACCTTTCAAGTTAATATTTGGCGGAGATGTATATCCTCTACCACTTTTTGTTACTTCAATTTCTGTAACTTTTCCGTCAACGATTGTTGCTATACCTTCTGCTTTGACACCTAAATATTTTTCATCTGGTTCACTAAAATCAATAGTAGTACCTTCTTCAACACCAGAACCACCATTTGTAACTTCTACTTTTGACACACCACCAATTATTGCTTTTCCCTTAGCAGTTACTTTTTCGGTTTCAAATTTTTCAATATTATTTTTTGTATAACAAGTATAAAGTATAATTATAAAAATAGATATAGCAAGTATTAATGAAATATAATTAAATATCATTTCATAATCAATATTTTTCATTATTATAATCTGTTATACTAAAAGATTATTTATTTATAAAATAATAAATTTATTTTAATATAAGTAGGGTATTAATGACTGATTTAAACTTATTATATGGCCAAGAGGATAATTTAATGGGTGATCAAATGGGAGCAAAAGATGGAGGAATGTATTCTTCTCAATTATCTGGTCAACAATTACATAAAATGGCATCGCAAAATACAGTAGACCAAGAAGAAAAACAACAACAGCAACAACAGCAACAACAGCAACAACAGTTACAGAATATGCAACAACAACAGATGCAACAACAGATGCAACAACAGATGCAACAACAGATGCAACAACAGATGCTGCAAGCACAAACAGTACAACAAAAACCTATTCAAAAACTAGAATCAGATGGGCAATCCAGGAGAAAAATGGAATACAATTTCATGGATAGAATGAATATGAAAAAAGGTGAAGTTATTAAACTTGCATTATTTTCATTAGTTATCGTTTTAGGTATATCAATAGATAGAATGATAACATTTTATATAAGTAAGTATATTGGAGATAATGTATTAACTGATTTCCAAGAATTATTATTAAGAATAAGTTATCCAATAGGCATATTCTTATTATTATGGATATTTAAAGCAATATAATTAATTATTTTTCTAAATATATATATTAAGGTAATATATGAGTTTTATAGATATAGTTAATAGAATTTATAATAATGACAATACTAAGAAAAAAGATACTTTTTTTCTGACTATTATTATTATATTATTTATAACTATTTTTATATTAAATACATCAGAACTACTATCTTTTCTAATAAGTCGTTATAATATGGTTTCTGAACCTGTAATGACCAAGAGTCCTTATAATGATAGTTTATATAAAAGATATTGTGATTTGTATGAAACAAATAATTTAGTTATAGATTGGCAAATAATTATATGGTTTGGGATATATCTTTTATTATTTATAATATTTTGGTTCAATTATTTAGCAGATGCTTTATCATATGTTAGAATTGAAAAGGAAATTAAGTTACTTATTTATAGTAAATATTATAACGATGATTTGACAAATGGGAGTGAATACAATTTTTTGAAATATTTATCTAGATATATACTTGCTATGTTAATTATATTATTGTATTATACCTATAATTACTACGAAAATTACAACAATGTTGACAAAGAAGTGTATGGAAATATGAAAGCCATCAATGAAGAGTTTAATAAATATATAATTCCAGATTTATATAAAATATTAATTCAAGAAGATGGTTTATCCTTAAAAGATAAATTGAAAAAATATCATGATGAAATTGAAACAACAGATGATAAAACTAAAATGCATGCGGTATTTATTGAGGGTCTTGGAGATGATGCTGTAGAACGACGATTAGAGTTAATGATAACATATATAGTAAGTTATGATAGCAGATTTGGAATGGTTAGAATAAAATCCAATCCAAATGAACCCACAGCAAATTTTATACCACCTACTGAAAAGTGTTTTTATCATTTATTGACAAATTATAAACAAGATGCTTTATTACCAGAATATGAAGATGTTGAAAATAAGTTCTATTTTATAGAACCATATGATTACACTAATGAAAATGTTATAAATAAAGAAGCAGACGGCTATCAAATTGAAGGGAGTAAATTAAGAGAAAAATATAATGATATTAAAAATAAACTCGCAAATTATTCAAGAAATATTAATAATTATCATGACGATAATACAATTTATTATAAAATTTGGTTGCTATTTATTACAATGTCAGGCTTTTTAGTATCAATATTTACATTAATATTTTTTAGCATTGAAACAGGATGGTTTAATACAACTTTCGAAGAATGGTTTTTTAATAATTATAAAACATTAACATTTGTTATAACTCTATTTGTTTTTATAATTGGATCGATAATTATTAATTTATAGATATTAATTAAGGGATTAATATAATCATGGAAAATGATACTGTTGAATTAGTAATTTATTATATAACATTTTTAGCAATAGGCTTGATATTTTTAATTACATTAATTACTATTATTAATTATGTGCTATATAGTGTATATAGTATTAATTCTATTAGAAGAGAATATACATATAATAATTCGCCATTTTTCAAATTAGACCAAATATATAATTATATGTTAATAAATTACGTTTATTTATTGGATAAAAAAAGACATATTAGATTTAATAAAACTGATAAATATTTTAAAGACGACACAGGCAGCACTATTTTGCCCGTGCGTGAGTCGGTGAAAGAGGAAGATGCTAATAATGATTTTAAAGACGTAGTTTATTATTATGATTATTCTTATATTGAAAAACAAATTGAAGATGCGATAGCAAAAGGTAATACAGATAAATATATTTATATAAAATCACCAATTAAGGAGGCTAATATTGTATATTGTAAATATGAAAAAATAAATGACGATTTGGGATTTTTTGATAATATCTTTAAATTTTTATGGGAATTAAGGTATAGTTATGTGTTACATGATGCGAATACCACAGATATATACGTACATTTAAATAATAGATTTTATGAAATGGTATTATTTGTATTATTTATAATATTACTAATATTTGTTATTAAAATTATATATACACTTACAGGAAATTTATTATCAACAATTAAAGATCATAAAATAAGTGAGATTGATACACCTAATATATTTAGATATGTATACAATAAAAAATTCAGTACGATAATTATTATAATAGCAATTTTATTGTACTGTATTCTTCATAGTATATTATATAAAAAACTATTTATTGATAATGTTTATGATAGAATTCATGGTATGTATAAAGAAATTACTAAAATTGATTTACAAATGCAAGGTGATGTAAATATGCTTATTGATAATGTCTTGACACCAGAAGCAACGCCAGGTTCGGGTAACTATAATAAAACAATTGGAAATTTATTAAAATTATCCCATATTGGAAACCTTGAAAAAAGAGATACTATTATAGATTTTGCTGACCCTGTAAATGATAGTAAAGCACAACTAGAATTATTTACTAAAAAAATGTTAGTAGTTAACAAAAAATTTAATATTAGTAATTATGATAAATTATTTAATTTAAAGGAATATATAAATACATGTTTGAATGCACACAGATCTAGCATAACATGTGATGCTGAAAATATTGTAATTGGGGCAGATGCCACATATAAAATCCTTGATAAAAACTATGAAGATAAGATTCTCGCATCACAATTATTTATTATTATTATTTATATTTACTTTGTATCTAATAACAAAGATGATCCATATATATTGATAAAATTGAATAAATTAATATTAGGACAAATTGTGAAAGTTGGTGATAAAGATATAGATAAAGATATTGAATATACGATAACACTAAGGTCTTTGTTATATGAAAAATTAGATCACGAACAAACTAGAAATCAATTAGACAATATTAATGGTATAGTTAATAATTACATTTTCAAAAATTGTAAAAATAGTGATGGTATTAAGATAGATAAATACAATAATGTGAAAGCTCTGATAAACACCAAAATAAAATTATTTACAGAGAATATTGAAAATGCTAATAATAATTTAAATTTTTTTACACCTGTATATTTTTTCAATTTGTATTTGTGTCTTGAAATGGGATTAAATTTTGTAGTAATAATTATAATATTATTATCTATATTAACTTACGATAAGAACACACCTGAATTAAAAGCAAAAATTGAAGAAACTATTGAATGGATTAATTTTGCGAAGGAGGAAATTATAGGCGCAATATATGGTGTAATTTAAAATATTATAGTAAATAAGAAAGTCATTTATACTTAATGAATAATTTTACAATTATTAGGCAAAAATTAAGTTTAATATTTGTAATTATTACATTTATAATAAGCGGGCTTGTATTTTTGAATTGTGTATATAATTCTTTATTTGTATGGTATGATAATGATAATGATGTTAATTTAACAGATGGGCTAATACCAGTATCTTCAATGTTTGGATATAAAATATTATCTAATTCATATGTTGTAAATGGAACTTGCACTAAATATAATAATGATATCATATTGACGACAAATATTAATACAATATCATTTAAAATATTTAAAATAATATTTACGCTTTATGTTATGATAATAATTTTAACGTATTTTAGTCAATTAATAGCAGGGGGGGGAATTGAAGCAAATCCTTTTGAAAATACTTTTTACTCGGAATTTAAAGAAATAATAATACTAGGCATATTTTCTGTATTTGCATTGTCAATTATAAGTAATAATTTCAATAATCCAGGTGATAATGAGTATAGGGAATATAATGATATAGAAGAAACATTTGAAAGCTATTTGTTCGCACAATATATAAAAATAGATCCTGGTGATAAAGTTACTCTTATAAAAATTATTAAAAATACAAATAAAAGTAATTTTAATAATGAAGATGATTACGAAAGAATTAAAAAAACTAGTTTTAGTACTTCATCACAACCTATCTGTTTGGAGTTTTTGCAACTTTGCAAGGACCTGTGTGACATAAATAAAGATACAAATGTAGATGTACTTAAAACTTTTCATAAATTTTTACTAAATTGTCAAATAAGTGATAATGTAGAAAATATAAAAAAAAAATATAATATTATTAAAGTTACTGATGAAATTACAAATGAAAATGAAAGAAAAGTAAATGATATTGATAAAATATCAGAAGAAAAATATAACGAAAGTCAAGACTATATAAAAGCATTAATTGCCGATGATACTAAAAGCGCATTACTTAAATACGATGGTAACGATTATATAAAAGGAAAAAATGATGTTTATTATCAAATTAAAAGATATATAGAACCTGAACCCGGTTGGATAGAAAAATTATTTAAAAACTATATTATAAAAAATATTCAATATTTTTTTACTGATATAGGGTGTGTATTTGAAGAATATAACTTTTTACAAACAAATTTTAATTCAATATTTGAATTATTATATAAAATTGGTAAAGCTATTAATCCATTTGGCGTGGATGATACACGAAACTACAATACGAATGTTGAAACAAAAAGCGGTATGAATATAGTATTACTAACATCTCTATTAACAAAAGATTTTTTGAAGAAATGCGTTGATAATAAACAACTACATAAAAATTATGGAAATTATTTAAAAAAAATGGGAGAATATGCTATTGTTGGCATTGATGATAATAAATCATTTACTAGCTTAATGAATGAAGCGAAGAAAACAACATATAGAGACTTATTTATTATTAAAGGTTTAGTTACAGGAATAATAGTATTTTCATTTGCCAATATAGTATTAAAAAGATATTATAATATATATCATACTGAATTTCTTAAATCAATTGACAAGAATATAATATTATATTATATTTATGGAGATCGTTTTAATGCACTTAAATATGAAACTATAAGAACATTATTAAATGAAGATAATTATTCATTGAATGCTGCTATAAGTTTAATTATAATAGCCATTTTATTAAAACCATGGGGATATCCAAAGAATATTAATTTAAAATGTTAACCCTAGCTAAATAATTAGTTATATATTATTATTTAAGGAATTATTATTAATAAATAATTATTGATATGGAGAATAATAACAGCGAATATATTTTAAACATAAAAACAATACAGGCGTCAACATTTAAGCAAGTTATAGATGCTTTAAAAGAGATTTTGATGGATGTTAATTTAGAAATAGATGAAACTGGTATTAAAATTGTTGCTATGGATAATACACATATTGTATTAATACATTTAAAATTGGAAGCTGACAAATTTGAAATATATGAGTGTTCAAAGAAAACATATGTTGGCATTAACATGTTGAGATTGCATGCTTTAATTAAAACAATTACGAATAATGACATATTATCATTATATATATTGAAGGATGATCCTAATCATTTGGGGATAACGATAGATAATAATGAGAAAAATTATAAAACCAATTATAAATTATCAGTATTAGACATAGATGTTTTGAATATACAAATACCACCAGTAGATTTCCATACGACTATTAATATGCCATCAAATTATTTGCAAAAAATTATTAGAGATATGCATAATTTAGCAGAATTTATTGAATTTAGAAATATTGGTGATAAATTAACGCTAAGCTGTAAAGGAGATTTTTGCCATCAAGAAACTATATTAGGGTCAGAAAAATCACAATCAATCACAATTAAAAAAACAAGTGAAGATCAGGAAATAATCCAAGGTATATTTAGTCTCAAATATTTATCAATATTTACTAAATGTACTAATTTATCAAGCAATGTTGAAATATATCTTAAAAATAATTACCCAATAATTTTGAGATATACGATTGCATCATTGGGTGAAATTAAATTATGTTTATCACAACAAGATATCTCTTAACAAATAGCATAAAAAATATTAAAGTTTTTTTAATTTTGGATGTAATACATATTTATAATATATATCCTGTATTTTATATAATGTATTTTTTAGCACACATAATATTTCATTTAAACATGCGATATAATTATGGGAATAAACAACATCACCGTCATTTATTATATATATAATTTGTTTTTTTATTTCATTAAAAATATTGAAAAATTTATTCATAATATAATTTAGACATAACTAAATATATTTTAATATCTTTAAGTATATCAAAAATCTGCTTCTAG
>Ga0222716_10003664_pt1 | contig 12206 bp, 21 predicted proteins | sample C33_13DmetaG_FD_165044 | JGI IMG/M metagenome (GOLD analysis project Ga0222716, IMG submission 165044) | Estuarine water microbial communities from San Francisco Bay, California, United States - C33_13D | ecosystem: Environmental > Aquatic > Marine > Unclassified | place: USA: California... | reverse complement strand
CAGTGCAAACAACACCTTTAGTTTCTAAATAGTAAAAAAAAGTTGCTTCTATGTTGGCGTGTATCATTTTATCTCTCCTAGTTGGTTGGTCTTAATAAGAGGCGGCCTACACCGCCCCTCGTTAAAATCAATTGTTAGTCATTTAGCGTAAAAGCAGCAATTTCTGTAAATGGAAAGTTAGTGTAAAATTTAAGACCACCACCTTTTTTATTTAAAACTCCTACTTCTGGTCTACTTTTTAACCATTTACGCAGCTCTGGTGTTTCATAAGTTTTTGTCATTTTATTTCTCCTGTTTCATTGTTTGTACCACCATTATAAACATTGTTTACATAATGTCAACAACTAATAACAATCAAACGCATTATTTTTTTAACGGCTGGATAGTTACTTTAACACCAACAAAGTCAGCTTCTACCCATCTCAAGGTCAAATGTTCAACCTGACAGTCATCCTTCCAGACCTGTGTGTCCGTACAAAAATCTAACACTGCCTTTGCTAGGTTATCCAAATCCCTTTTTCGTTTATCCGGCTTTACAAAGTCTAGCTGTACCTGGACAGAACCGTTGACCCAAACAGGTAACTTCTGCTTGCAAGCCATACCTTGAGCTTCAGCAATCCATTTTTTATATCTAGGCGACTTATACCTTCGAGCCTTCCCGGCATACATGCTGTTCACTGATGGTGGAAATGGTAACAAAAAATCACTCATACAAAGCCACCATATCCTCAAAGGTCTTTGGTTTGTCACCATGTAAATTATCTTTCCAATGTGCGTACTGGCTCTTTGGTGCTGTTGCTAACAACATCTTCCATTGGTCTTTTGACCTGTCGCTTGGATTTGTCTTCAATGCTGCGTCTATCTCCGGATTAATCACACCATTCTTTGCAACACCGTCAGTCTTCCTCTGAAACTTGACGCTGTTGCAGTACCATGTCTTCCAAGCTGCGTCCCAATCTTTGTATGTCTTACCATGAGCCTTGCAATAAGTTAAAAATTCATCAGCGATCAATTCATAAGATAAATCTGTTCTGCCTCTTGTTTTCCAATAACTAACCGCTGCTTTTTTACATGGCATATAATCCTTTTTTAACCCTGTATTTTTTCCCTTTCTTTTGATACTTCTCTTTATAGGTTTAGTTATAGTTATAGTTGGCGTACCGTCACTAGTACCATTCGCTACAGCCTTTTGTTTATTTTTCAATGCAGTAGCTTGTCCACCTAATGAACCTAAATGCCTCTTTAACGATACCTTTTCTGATGCGTTAGAATACAATTTAAGTAATCTTTTTTGTGTTAAACCTACAGCATCTTCTACTAAAAATTCCATAATTGTCGGCTTTATTCTCTTCCACTGTGTTGGTGAGCATCGTGCAAATCTTGCTAGTTTTTTATCGTTGTTATCTATATAACCGCCTGATCTCCACATACAAATTAAAAGCATCATATATGCCCCGGTCTCTGCTGCGTTAAGGTGCGTAGTATCTGCTATAAAGCTGTCTGTCCATAGAGGCATTGCCGGTAGTGTTGCCATTTAAATTCTCCCAAATGTATTTATTTATCGACTTTAGGTGCAATTAAATCCACCCAAGTGACTTGTTTTTTTGTGTATTTTTCAACCTTTTTTATTGTGCTGCTTGTTGGCATTTGTGGACCAGAAATTAGTCGTGAAACCGTTGCCTCGTCTAGCTTTACTGCTTTAGCAAAGTCACGCTGCGTCATTCGTTTTAATTTTAAAAATGTGCTGAGCTGCATTTTGTTTACCTTTTTATTATTTTTTACTTGCATTTAAATCAATAAACTGTATCTTAGTACCTGTCAACAACTTTTGGGAGAAACAAAAAATGACAAAACCATCAATAATGATACCTTTAATGAAACTAAAGACGGTTCATTCACTGCTCACAGAGCAGCGTCAATTAGCCTATATGGGTGAGCATATCAATACTGACAACCTTCGTGAAATTAGAAACATTTGTTTAGATATAGTAGACATGACTTTTGAGATTAGCGAAGCACAAACAAAACAAACGGAGAGTACAAATGACTAACAAAACAACTGCAATCGAGGCTTTCATTAAAGCACAAAAAGAAATGGATACACCTGTTTTTAATAACGTAAATCCACACTTTAAAAATAAATTTGCTGATTTAAGTGCAATTACTAATTCATGCAAAACAGCCCTTTTAAATAATGATTTGTCGCCAATGCAGCGATATGGATTTGTAGACAATATTTGGGGTGTGCTTACAAGTATTGTTTACAAAGATGGCACAGCTATCAGCGACAGCTTTTATCCTATCAACAGCAGCCTCAACGATCAGCAAAAAGGTTCAGCGACTACTTATGGCAGACGCTACAGTCTGGCTATGGCGTGTAATTTGGTTGCAGAAGAAGATGATGACGGTAACAAAGCAGCACAAGCTAAACCACAAGTAAAACAAATATCGCTTGAGCATTACAAAATTTTGCAAGCACTCATTGATACTAAAAAAAATGTAGACGTACAAAAAATGTGTCAGCATTACAAGATTGACGCATTGGCACAACTGCCACTTGACCGCTACAAGAGTGCGTATGATGCTCTTAATGCAAAGGAAGATAAATGATCATTCATGATGTTGAGCAAGGCAGCTCAGAATGGTTAATGTTGCGTTCTGGGCTTCCTACAGCTAGTAATTTTAATAAGATGGTGACATCTACTGGGAAGCTATCTAAAAGCATTGACGACTACGCTTTGTCACTAGCTTGTGATTTGTTTGCAAAAAAGCCATTAGACGAATGGTTAGGTAATCAATGGACTGATCGAGGCACTGAATTAGAGCCTGATGCACGTTCTATGTATGAGTTTCAGAAAGATTGTACAGTCAAAGAAGTTGGATTTATTACTAACGCTGGCTGGGGCTGTTCACCTGACGGCTTAATAGATGATGATGGCATGGTTGAATTTAAATGCCTAAAAGCAGAAAATCACGTTAAAACAATTTTAGATTATAACAGGACAGGGAAAATCCCAACAAAGTATATTGCTCAGGTGCAAGGACAAATTCTAATTGCTGAAAGACAATATTGCGATTTGGTCTTTTATCATCCTGATCTGCCTATAAAAATTATCAAAGTTGTGCCTGATAGCACAATTATAAATGGTTTGTTACAGGCTCAAGCAAAAGTATTAAATAAACGTGACTTGATCGTTGCAGAATTGGAGAACGAAAATGTTAAATAAAGTAAATTTAATCGGACGAATTGGCGGTACACCAGAAATAAAAACTATGTCGGATGGTGACAATTTAGCTAGTTTTAGTTTAGCTACTTCCGAAGGTTGGAAAGACAGGACAACCGGAGAGTGGAAAGAAAAAACGGAATGGCACAAGATTGTGTGCTTTGGATTTAATGCTGACAAGGCAAAAAACTTTGAAAAAGGCACGTTGTTATATGTAGAAGGTCAGCTACAGACACGAAAATGGACTGACAAAAATGGTAATGACCGGTATGTTACTGAGATAGTTTTGCAGAAATTTAACGGTATGTTAAAAAGCCTCGTTAAAAATGAAGCTGTAGAATTGGCAAATACACCAATAGCCAGCACACCAATAGATAATGATATGGATGACGAAATACCCTTTTAAGTAAAAATAGTTTGTGAGGTTGTTTGTAAACCGATCCCATCGCCCCTCACAGACTCTCTCCCAAGGCGATGGGATCACCTACATTTGGGAGAATGGCAATGTCACAACGAGAATATATATTAGAGCAGTTATTATCTGGCAGAAAAATAACCAGATTAGACATTTTTAATGAAATATGGTGTATGACACTTAACAGTCGAATACCAGAAATTAAAAATTTAGGTTATGATGTAAAATCTAAATTTGTAACAAGAACTAATGGTATGGGAGTTAAAAAAACTTTTAAACAATATTGGCTATGCCAAGACCCACAGCGTGAATTGTTTTAAAAGAAGAAAATAATAATTAGGAAAGAACAAATGATGAATTGGACATCAGAAAAAGAAGTTATGGCGTTAAGTCTTAAATCAGAAGGAAAAACTTATAAGTTCATTGCTAATAAATTAAATACTACACCAAGCAGCGTTAAGCATAAGGTTAGAAGGTTGCAACAAGCAAACAATGAAGACAGGTATAAACATTCTAAAGAGAAAAGAGAACAGGCCAGAAGGTATTTTCATGGCGGAGAACATGTTTTAGAAACCCATTGTGCATATGGCGGAATGACTGAATTTTATCAAAAATACGCCAAAGAGGTGCTATCTTATGATGTTGACAAGGCAAGGGTAATGGCTGTCGATAATATGGGGTTTGAAAACGTGACCGCAGAATGTTGTAATAGCGAAGATGAAATATTGCGTTTGGTTTATTACAAATGTTTTTTTGATGTTATTGACGTTGATCCTTACGGCTTTCCAAGTAAATATTTTCCCCATGTCCTAACATTGATAAAAGATGGATATTTATTTCTTACGTTTCCTAAGATAGGCGTGGCACAAATAAACAAAATTATGATTAAACATTATAAAAGTTTTTGGGGAATAGAATTAACAGACGCTGATGTTTATATAAAAAAAATATGTGAAAAAATATTAGATTACGGATTTCAGTCTAAGCGAGAAGTAACGCTTGAAGATATTTTGGACATAGGCAAGGTTTATAGATTTGTTTTTAAAGTAAAGAAGCAATCACTTTTAAAACTTGTTGATTTAAAGGTTAATCGTGACGTTGTTGTGCGTAATGACCACCCAGATTTATTTTTAGACGCAGACTTTATTATGAAATTACCAGACGTTAAAGGAGACGAATGATACTTGTGTTACTAATTTATATAAGATGGTTAAAATGAAACTCACAGCGGATCATAAAAGATTTCATTTATGGGTTATGGAAAAACCGTGCTGCGTTCCTGATTGCCAACAACCTTCTATATTCCATCATCAGAAACAACCGTACCCATTGCCAAGACGTGACCACAGATTTGGTGTAAATATTTGCTCACATCACCACAGTGAATATCACGACAAATACGGTTCTGATGATGCCTTTCGAGAAGCATATGGTATTTATATGCCAGATTATGCACTTACAAATTTAAAATATTGGGAAGACAAATGAAACACATCGTAAAGCACAAAAACCAATTACAAAAAATAGCCGATCATATTATGCAATTAAATCCAGATAATGAATGGATTATTGAGGTCAAAAAGCACGTCAAAAGACGATCAAATAACCAGAATAATTTGATGTGGATGTGGCTTAACCAAATTGCTGGCTTGATGTCTGATGAAACAGGTTACGAAGTATGGGAAATACACGAGCTGTTTAAAAATAACTTTTTAATTGGCAAAGAAGTTGATTTAGGTGGCTTACAAGTAATAGTTAAAACAACCACTGATTTGACAACAAGTGAAATGACAAGATATTTGGATCAGATACAGAGGTTTTGTTCAGCAGAAATGGGTATATATTTGCCACTGCCAGAAGAGCTACAAAAGCGATGAATTGGACTTTTAACGATGGTGGCAGATTAGATGCTGGCTTGCATGGGTTAGTTAAAGATTGTGCAGCCAGGGCAGAAGCTATTTTGTTTGATGTGCCGTATTTAAAAGCTCTTGATAACTTTGCCAATGTAATGCCACATGCATATCTTGACAATATACTGTATAACGATGGCTGGAGTTACCGGGAAGCTAAACCAGATACCGTTGTAAGTAATTTGGAAGGAACGGTAGTAGCTATGCTAGACAAGCATTATACGGTTGTTATAGACAATGAAATTAATGACATATTTGACACTAGTGATAAAGTTGTGTATTCTTATTGGTCAAAAAATTAACTCCATTTAGATTTGTTTGCCCAATAAGCTGCTGACATTGGACCTTTTGCAATATTTTTAGCATGACGTGCTTGGAAGCTAGATTTTCTATTTTTTTCTTTTTTTGTTTTTGGGTTGCCACCAGCACCGCTTACACCTTGTTGTCCATAACGTATGGTTTTGACCTGATCACCTGATTTTGCAACCACAACGTGACTTTTAGTTTTATGATTGGGTGTTCGTTTAGGTTTGTTTACACCAGAAACGCCAATTCTATTGACTAGTGCCTGTACAAGTTCATCGTTCATAACCATCTACCAGTTCTAATTTGTTCTGTTATTTGTATAGCTCTATCACCAACTTGCTCTGCCCATTTGCTATCTATCATTTCATCGGCTGCTGCTTCCCAATCTTCATTTTTTAAATATTTAATTGTGTTGGAAAACTTGCGTACAGTTCCAATACCGACATTAAAAGTAAAGTTAATCATGGCAGATATTCGCACATCTGAAAATGTTGCCATCCACGGAAAAGCATTTAACAGTTGATTGGTGGCTTCGTAAATATCATTCTTCAACAGCATTTCGGCTTCTTCTTCAGATATGCCTATGTCTTCTAAATTACGCCCGTAACCACAAGTTTTTTTTCCGCCACTGCATGTGTAAACAGTGCTACGAAAACCTTCATGTATTTTTAGCTGTTCAATTAATTTATTCATTTTTTAGCAACTCCAGATTTTTTCTCCCAGCTTCTGAGTCCACCTAGCCCTAACATGCCCAAAAGCACTGGAGTTAGTAATGATGGGTCTACAGTAGGTACTTCAAACCATATAGCTAAAATCTGAGATAATAGCACGTTATACATTAAACCAATTCCGCACACCCAGCCAACAAATGGTCTCCATCCCCCGATAAATAGAGAACCGCTTTCTGCTTCAGCTTTATTGACCGCTAGCTGACCTTTAGCAAGTTCTTGTGCGTGGTTATCTGCCATTGTAGCTATTTCATGTGCTAGTTTAGCTGCTTGGTCTTTATCTGTTATAAACTTGTCTAGTAGCCCTGCTACTGGTGATATTAACTGTGATAACATTTTATCCTCATTTCAGTGGGTTTTTAACTGCCTCATCAAACGCTTCCCACAAATCATCTATCTCTGTAGTGTATTTGTCAAGTTGAGTATCAAGACCGTCTGTAATTATTTGTGCTTTTTCTACCTTACTTCTTAAATCTAGTAATTCTTTTTGCTGCTCAAGAATAGTCTCCATTTGGGTGCTAATCTCGCTCAGTTTTGGTGCAAGCCCTCTTACGTCATTATCTTGCATAGCCTGTTCTAGTGACTGTAACCGACTTAGTATTAAAGTATCTTGGCTACCTAACTCGCCTATGCCGACAGCATATTGTCCGTTATCTGCCTCAACAATTTCAAATCTTTTTACCGCATCATAACCAAAATAAATAGCACCCGAAATAGCAGATAAAACAGGCAACGCTATTGTTATATACATTGCTTTAAAAGATACGCCCCCAGCCTTTATATCAAGCTCGCTCATTGCGTATAACTTGTATTTGCATACAACTCGTCAGCAGTGACCATCTTGTCAGTAAAAAAGCCTTGAAACGACATATACAGATTGTTGTCATAACTAATAACAAATGTATCAATATCTTGCGTGTACTGAATTGCTGAATAACTTGCTACGGCTATATTGTTTTGTGCAGAGTAATTATCAACAGCAGATGTTATACTTGTATCTTGTGCAGCAGCTAAAAATGCACCGGCTTGCTGTGAAAATGTTTCGACATTAACTACAGCAGTATTGTAAGCATTTACGTCTGTTTCTGTTATAGTCATATCAGTTTGCACTAAGGCTTGTTGCACTTGTAGCTGCTCTTGTGTAGTATCTGCTGCAATAGCAAGCTCTGCAACAACAGCTACAGTTTGCAAAGTGCTGGTGGCAGTTACTAACTCATCAATACTATCGTGCATGTTGTCAATAGCTTCTTCGTGCTTTTCAAGGAATATCTCTTGTGCGTTTTGATAGTTCGCAGAAATAACTGTTTGTATGGCATTGTTGTAGTTTGTGACCATTGTGTTGTTAATCAAGGCATAGTCACTAATTCCTGTTTCAACAATTCTGCCTTGATGCCCTGCTAAATCAACAGTATTTGCACCATACCTTGTAAATGACTGTGTAGTTATATCAAGTTTGGCTTTAATTGCTGCGGCAGTAGCGTGTAGATTATCTATTGTTACGTCTGCGTGTGCTTCTGTAGCGATCAGAAACGCTCCTGTAATCAGTAACTTTTTCAACATCTGTTAATTCCTTTCCTATTCTTAACAACTCATTCCAAAAGGTTTTGTCTTTTTTATAGCCTATGACAAATTCTCTTGGATTACTACGCATCTTTTCAAATGCTTCTCTGCCAACTAATAACGTGCCTCTATTTATATCCATTACAGGACATGGCGTGTTGGCTAGTGCCATTGCTCTAAATATTTCAGCGTTACCGCACATTACAGATATGCCAGATACTTGCAGCCCCATGCCACCTATTTGTTGTGGTGTACCTAATAATCTTGCATCTTTACGCCTATTACACTCTTCATCCTGTGACATACCGCCAAAGCTAAAACCAAATAAACTAACTTGTATGCCACCGGTCTTTGGTATTAAGCAACTATCCTGACCACCGCCACCAATAATTGTCGGTGATATAGCTGATGGTGGTGGTTGTGATCCCGGACTGCTCCCTGCTCCATTATAAGTGTTACTTTCTGAAACGCTGTTATTGTTGCTATCCACAGTAGCGTCACTGATATTAGTGTTAAGATCGCCTGTAACATCCTGTCCTAATGCTGTACTGGGCAATCCAAAACACGCTGATATTGCGATAACTGACATAACAACATAACAGCAGCTTCTTTTTGTTCTAGTATATGCAATAGCTCTGCATCTTGATTTGTCTGGCATTTCACATCATTCTCTGGACATGCTTGCGTAAAAATAGTGCTTTGACATCCCGATAAAAGCAGCAAAAGCAATAACCTCATTTTATTGTTACAATTGTTCTTTTAATTTTTGGTTTAATTCTTGTTCTTTTGCTTGCTGTTGCAATGTACCATTAATCAAAGGCATCAATCGCCTCAATACTCTATCAAATTGTTGCGATCCTTCTGGTGCTGCATTTAATTTTACTAAAAGATTCCTTATTGGAGCAGATTGCATAAGTCTACCTAAACTTGCTATTGAGGAAGTTGCAGTTAAAGCACTTATTAATATTGGTAAACCAGCAAGTCCAGCAGCACCCATAGCTCCACCAGTACCTAAAACTTGTAGTGATTGCCCTGTTGGTGTTGTAACGCCAGCTTTTTGTGCTTGTTGTGTTGCTTTTAATAATTTTGTAAACCCATTAATTACAGTTTTTTCATCACCTCTAAAAAATACATTAATAGCTTTTCTTGTGTTTTCTTTTTGAAAGAATGTTGCCATTTTTGCTGGGTTAAAAACACCAGATGTTGTATTATCTGCATTTTGATTAGCAATTTGATAACCTTTTTGTATTATTGCTGCACGAGCATTTGCTCTGCCTGTTTTATCAAGGCTAAAATATAATGTTTTTAAATCTGATCTTTTGCCGCTATTTAATACAGTAAAAACAGATTCTGGCGTTGCATCACCTGTGTTAAATATTCTTTTTATTGCTGTTTGTCGCATTTTGCTAAATTCATCAACAAATATTCTATTTCCTTTTCTCCATTGTTGGAAAGCTGCTGGATCAGTTTTTTTAGCAAATCCACTCAATGTATTATCTAATGCTGTCTTCATTGTTTGTAAATGTCTAGTTGCACCAGAAGGTAAATTTGTGTAATCTTGTTTTTTTAATGCTTCCAAAGCATCTATAACATTTGATCTTACTTGAGCTATTTTTGTAAAATTTGCCCCTATAACATCAGACCCTGCTGCGTTTACAAAATTTAATGATGGTTTGTTAGCAGAAGAAGCTAATACAGTTAATTTATCACTTTCTTGTGCTAATACATTTATTAAATTATCAAGTTCTGGACCAGCAATTTCACCAAATTTGTCAAGTTTAGTAGATGCACTTTGTCTAAATGTATATGCTTTGTCTACGTTAGCTTTTTGTACATCATCTAAATTTTTTACAATATTTTCTTCTAAAGGTGTATCAAGATCAATATTATATTTAGCTGCAAAAGCTTGTATGGAATCTTCTCTAGCAATTTGCTGACTTGCTCTCATTCCACCTGTACCAAATATTGGTATTTTTTCATTTGCCCCTTGAAGCAATTTTGTTACAATATTTTGTGGTGGCATTATATCGCTTGTATAAACAGGAACATTAGCTGCTTCACCAGCTTCTATAATTTCTTTACTTTGTCCTTCTGGTAGTGGTTTTTTTACATTTCTAGCTATTCTTTGCATTGGCATAAGTGCTTCTGAAGCTGTACCAGCACCACCAGCTATAATTGTACGATATTTATCAAAAGGTTGTTCAGAACCTGTAAATTCTTCTACTTTTTGTAAGCCTACGTCTGTTAATGCTGATGCACCGCCAACAACTAAAGGTTTGGCTATATTTATAATTTGTCCAAGTTTTATTGCTGGAATAAAAGCTAAAATTTGTGCTATTAATCCATACGAATCTTGTGTTGACATACCAGGTTTGTTTAAAATTGCTTCATTACCGTTAGGTAAAGTTACAATAGTATTATTCTTTTCATCATATCGAAAAGTTGTTTCTGGTAATGCGTTTTTAATTATGTCCATTTTTGCTTCAGGACTAACACTTGCTAACAATCCAGCAGCCATTTTAAAATTATTTTGTGTAGTTGTTCCTGTTTCTACTGAACCAAATTCTGGTAATGTTTGTGTTTCTTTTGTTTCTCTTGCATTACCTGTAAAAACATCACCGACAACAGATCCAAATTCTTTTAAATTTTCAAATGGTTTTACATAATTTTCTACATCCATTTGACCAGTCATAGAATAATCCATTAATCTATTAAAATTAGTTCCTCTTTCACCTGTTTGCTGATCTATTCTTTTTTGTTGCATTTGCCCTGGTGACATAAAATTAGTTGGTTCGTTTGTGTATCTTGGCACAGGTTCTTGATTGCTGTTGTCTATTTGTTCAATAAGATTTTTTACTAAATCTACATTACCATCCGCATCAGCAGCAATTAATTGTTGTTTTAAATTTATTTGCACATTATTGTCATTTTTTTTGTTTTCATTATACGTGTCTATTTCTGCTATTATTTGTTTTGATAAATTTACATCACCAATAGCGTCAGCATCAACAAGTTTTTTATTAAGATTATTTAAAATTGTATCCACGTTATTCGCCCCTGTATCTCTTTATAATTTCTTGTGCTTTTTCATTTATATTTTTTAACTCGTCATTTTTTGCTGTTGCTCTACGATTTACTTCTCTTCTCCATTTAGCAATAGTTGCTCCGTCTTGACTTAAAAATTGCACTTGTTCATCTAGATAACTAGTCATTTTGGCCATTGCTATTTGTCTAGATTTTAACCATGCAACTAAATCTTGTTCATCCATACCTAATGGAATTGCAGTCATTAATACTAAATCTAATTCTTTTTCATTAATTGCACCTAAAGTTACACTGCCAATAATATCAAGACCTTGTTGTTGCTGTAATTGTTTTAGTGCTAAAGTTTCTGCTTTTATAGAAGGTAAAAATTGTTCAATAGCACCTGTGCCAGCACCAGATTCAAGTAAATTAATTGCCTCTGTATATCCTCTTGATAAACCAGACATACTAGTAATTTGATTGTTAAGGTCTGTAATTTCTTTGACAGTTACTGCATCATCAAGTTTGCGTCTTGCAACTTTTATTTCTAATGTTGCTTTATTTGTATCGCCTATATTAGCAGACGGACCAATTATTTTTTCCTTAACTGTATTAGTTCTTGGGTCAAATATTTGTATTACATCTGTTGCTTCCATAATAGGATTACCATTATTATCATTAATAATACCACCATTTCTATCTAATTTTGGACGCATTACACTTCTAGTTGAACCTATAGGTTTTGGAGCAAATTGTGCTGAATTTAATTTTTCTTGTGATCTAATCTGCTGTCCCATCAAAGTATTTGCAACGTCTGATGTTAAATTATTTACATTTAGTGCAGCATTATATGCTTGGTTACTAAATGGCTCATATTGTTGTTCTGGTGCTAAAGTTCTTTCTGTAACATCCCCTATTTGTACGCCATCAACTATTTCACCTGGTGTTGTAATTAAGTTGCCAGTTAAACTTGGATTGTTGAAAGAACCACCACCAATAATATTGTAAGCTTCTCTTGTAGCAGCATCACCTATTTTTC
>Ga0222716_10003661_pt1 | contig 12211 bp, 15 predicted proteins | sample C33_13DmetaG_FD_165044 | JGI IMG/M metagenome (GOLD analysis project Ga0222716, IMG submission 165044) | Estuarine water microbial communities from San Francisco Bay, California, United States - C33_13D | ecosystem: Environmental > Aquatic > Marine > Unclassified | place: USA: California... | reverse complement strand
ACAAGGAGGATGATAGTCTTAAATGGGTAAAGAACGATAAAAATAGGCCTATATTTAAGCTGGATAACCTTGCTCCAGCGAATCATATTGAGCATAGTAATGCCCATGATGCTATGGCTGATGTAAGAGCAACAATTGGCATTGCCTCAATAATCAAAAAGACTCAGCCTAAATTCTTTGAATATGCATTGAGTCTAAGAAATAAAAAAGAGGTTGAAAAACTTGTTAAGCTTTTTTATCCTATGCTTTTGACTTCCTCTGGTTTTGGTTACAAGTCCTCATTTACAAGACTCGTAACTGCAGTCTGTTATCACCCTGATTACTCAGATAGAGCAATTGTTTTTAACCTTAATCAAGATCCAGAGATTCTTTTAGAACTTGATATAGATGAATTAAAAAAACTTACTTTTACTAGAAAATCAGACTTGCCAAAAGGTCTTGAAAAGCTTGAGTTAAATGAACTCGTATTTAACAAAAGTCCTATGTTTGTTTGTAGCCCAAATGAAGACAGCTTTAAACTCTCATCTAACCTGATAGGTAAGTTTAAGATCGACATGGAAAATTGTTTTAAAAATTTATCATTTATCCATCAAAATAGATCAAAAATTGAAGAGAAAGTGCAATTAATTTTTAAACAACCACCGGAAAGACAGCAAACTTCCGATGTTGACCAGTCTCTCTATGATGGTTTTATTAGTAGGCATGATAGAATCATTTGTAATGAGATTCAAAATCTTTCGCCCAAAGATTTTGATCATTACAACCCTCCATTTGAAGATAAGAAACTTAATAAGTTGTTTCTAAATTTTAAGGCAAGAAATTATCCTCAATATCTTAATGATTTTGAACAGGATGAATGGTTTGAAATCGTACAATCTAGAATTCAAAATGGTGAAAATGGATTTCTATCCATTGAAAGCTTTGAAAAAAGCTTAAATCATTTAAAAGAAAGTCATCCAGAGAGAAAAAACCTTTGGAAACAACTTGAAGATTATGTCGATTCATTTCTTTGAAGATTGATTGGTTATTGATAAATATATAAAAATTAAGTATAATATTTCACCCATAGTTTAACCAAAAAGGTTCAAATGAACGCAGAGACAAGAAGTGAAATGTTTAGTAGGCTTTTAAAGCAAATTCCTAATCCGACAACTGAACTTAACTACTCAACATCATTCGAACTTCTTGTAGCTGTTACTTTATCAGCGCAAGCGACTGATAAGAGTGTTAATCAGGTAACAGATATACTATTTCCACTTGCAAATACTCCTGAATCAATATTTGAATTAGGCGAAGATAAACTCAGAGATACAATTAAGTCAATCGGGTTATTTAACTCTAAGGCAAAACATATTATTCAAACTTGTCGAATACTTATCGATAAATACAACTCAGAGGTACCTGAGACTAGGAAAGAATTAGAGGCTCTTCCTGGTGTCGGTAGAAAAACAGCCAATGTAGTTCTTAATACTGCCTTTGGTCAGCCTACCATTGCGGTAGATACTCATATATATAGAGTGGCCAACAGAACAGCAATCGCTTCAGGAAAAACTGTCCTTGAGGTTGAAAAAAAATTAATCAAATTTATACCTGATGAGTTCAAAGTACCAGCTCATCATCTAATGATCCTTCATGGAAGGTATGTCTGTAAGGCTAGATCACCTCATTGTAATGACTGCACACTTCTTGACTTGTGTGAATATGAAGAGAAAAATATCTAGACTAAGTGTTTACCTCTAACAGATCTGAGCAACGTAAATATTTAGCTGAAGCCTGGTTAAAATACAATTCCAATGAAACTTTAGACCCGCTGGAACTCCAGTTAGCAAAAATAATTGAAAAACATCCTGAATATCATGAAAATATTAGTAATCTAGATACTGAGTATTTTCCAGAGCAAGGAAAAACCAATCCATTTCTTCATATTAATCTTCATCTGTCTTTGCAAGATCAAATCAGTTTAGACCAACCAAACGGAATTAAAAATATATATAGTGATTTAATAACTAAATATAAAGACGCTCATCATGTAGAGCATATGATGATGGAGCATATTGCTGAAATGATTTTTAATTCACAGAAATACAATAAACCAATGGATCTTGAGCACTATCTGAACTCTCTTAAAGAGCTTCAATAGAATCAATCTATCAAAATGGCAGCAAGATAAGTAACTCTTATGACCAGTTTACAAAATTCTTAAGAAGCTGTAAGCCATCAGTTTGTGATTTTTCTGGATGAAATTGAACTGCAAAAATATGGCCAAGTGCAATCGCAGAAACAAACTCATGTCCATAGGTTGTGGTGCCAAAAATACAGTCTTGGTGGACTGGTTTCACGTGATAACTATGAACACTATAAAAACGACTATTATTGCCAATATTAAACCATAGTGGATGTTCCCTAGATTGATTAACATTATTCCAACCCATATGTGGTATTTTTAATTCACTATTCTTGAATTTAATAACTTTACCTGGAACAATTGATAACCCTTTCGTTCCTTTATTTTCTTCACTTGAGTCAAATAATAGCTGCAAACCTAAGCATATACCTAAAAATGGTTTGGATTTAGATGATAATTTAATTTCATCAATAAGTGAGTTCTCTTCTAGTGCTGTCATGCACGACCCCATTGCCCCTTGCCCTGGAAAAACAATCCGATCAGAGTCTCTTAAAATTTTAGGGTCATTGGTCAGTATGCAATTATCATTTGGTGCAACATGCTCAAGTGCTTTCTGAACTGAACGGACATTTCCCATTCCATAGTCCACAATTGCGATTGTTTGCATGATTTTAAGCCAGACTGATTAGAGTGATCCCTTTGTTGAGGGTATGACACCTGATTGTCTTGCATCGGGTGTTGTTGCCATTCTCAGTGCCCTTCCAAACGCCTTAAAAACAGTTTCTGCTTGGTGATGCGAATTAATACCTTTTAGATTATCTATATGAAGAGTGACTAAAGAATGATTAACAAATCCTTGAAAAAACTCTCTTATAAGATCTAGATCAAATGATCCAACTCGATCCCTCGTAAACTTAACGCCCAGGTCTAATCCAGGCCTTCCAGATAGATCAATAACTACTCTTGACAACGCCTCATCTAATGGAACATATGAGTGACCATATCGTGTTAGGCCTTTTTTATCTCCAACAGCCTCTGAAAAAGCCTGTCCTAGCGTTATACCAATATCTTCAACGGTATGATGATCATCTATATCGGTATCGCCCTGACAGCTAATAGTTAAATCCATTAATCCATGACGGGCGATTTGATCAAGCATATGATCTAAAAATGGAACACCAGTATCTATATTGGCCTTTCCATTGCCATAGAGCTCAAGACTTACCTTGATATCTGTTTCGTTTGTCTTTCTCTCTTTTATAACCATTATTCTGATTTTATCTTATGAAATATAGTCTTTAATGAGTATTTCCGCTATTTGCACTGTATTCAATGCAGCACCTTTTCGAATATTATCCGAAACAACCCATAAATTTAGGCCATTTTCATGACTAATATCCTCTCGAATTCTGCTCACAAAGGTTGCATCGCTATTTGTTGCCTCAATGAATGGTGTAGCGTATCCACCATCTTCTCGTTTATCCATTACAACAACTCCATCAGCCTTCTCAAGTAGTGCTCGAGCTTCTTGAGCCGTTATTTTTTGCTTAGTTTCAATATGAACAGCCTCTGAATGTCCATAAACTACAGGAATCCTAACGGCAGTAGGATTGACAAGTATGGTCTCATCTTCAAAGATTTTTTGGGTCTCCCAAACCATTTTCATTTCTTCCCTCGTGTATCCATTTTCTTGAAATGTATCAATATGAGGTATTACATTAAATGCAATTTGTTTAGGATAAACCTCTACATCGACGTCATTGCCATTTAAAAGATTTGCAGTTTGATTTGTGAGCTCAGTAATTGCCTCTTTCCCTGTACCTGAAACTGCTTGATAAGTAGCAACATTAATTCTATTGATACCTACTGCATCATAAATAGGCTTTAATGCCACAAGCATCTGAATTGTAGAACAATTTGGATTGGCAATAATATTGCGATTTGTATACTCTGCAATTGCATGAGAATTAACCTCTGGAACAACTAAAGGAATATCCTCATCACGCCTAAAATGAGAGGTATTATCGATAACAATACATCCTTTTTCCGCTGCTATAGGCGCATATTTTTCTGAAATGCTTCCACCTGCTGAAAATAAACCTAAATGGACGTTTGAAAAATCAAATGTATCCAGATCTTGGACAACCCAGGACTTTCCTTGACATGAAACCTTACTGCCAGCTGAACGTTTAGATGCCAAAGGGTATAAATTTTCTATAGGAAAATTTCTCTGATCTAAAATTGAGATTAAAGTTTCACCAACAGCACCAGTTGCTCCAACAACAGCAACATTATATTTTTTACTCATATGGAGGACACAAAACTAAAAAACTATAGATTATACGAGGCACATGAGTCAATATTGAAAAATATGCTCAGTAAATGACGATTTTTAGTTAAATTGATAGGAATTTCTCCAAAATTGCATGGAATTATGGAAGTCTCCATTTTTCTTTCTTTGCTTGATGAGCTGCAATATAGAGCTCAAACCACAACTCTTTATTCATTTTGACTTTCATTGCATCAGCAATTTTTGATATTCTGTCCAAATTATTTGTACCTATGATGGGACAGATTTTTGCTGGATGAGCCATTATCCATGCCGTAGCAACTGCAGATTTATCAACATCATGCATTTCAGCTATCTTTGACAAGGTTTTTCCTAAAATTCCCTCATCTGTCATAAGTGAGCCACCGCCAAGTGGTGACCATGCCATTAAATTTGTTGATCTTTCTTGATGATATGCTATGTCACCATTTGTGAAACCTTGAGTTGAAGCAAGTGAAATTTCGATTTGATTAGTTACTAATTTATTTTTCATTGCGGACTGCAACAAACTATAGTCATGCGGTCTAAAGTTTGAAACCCCGACCTCTTTCACCTTACCACTCTCTATAAGTGCATCTAATGCATCACCAGTTTCAAAATGATTCATCAAAGGATCTTGACGATGAATCAATAATAGGTCTAGATAATCAGTACACAGATTCTTAAGCGAAAATTCAACAGATTCAATTAGATGCTCTCTCGATGTGTCATAGTAACTATTTGAAACACTGGGGTACCTATCAGAGGGATTAATAATGCCACATTTCGAAACAATTTCTAATTTATCTCTTAATGATGAATTTGATTTAATTACCTTGCCAAAGAGTGCTTCTGAACCATAACCTCCATACACAGCAGCCTGATCAAATGTAGTGATACCTTGATTAAGGCATAAGTTAATTTTATTATTAATATGATTTGTAGACTTATTTTGGTCAGAATCAAGTCTCCACATACCATAAATAATTCTACTAATCTCAAGTGAGGGAGAAAGATTTAAGCGCTGCATATCCTATAGAAAATTATTAACAATTAAACTGAATTTTGAACTTCTAAAAACTGGTGTTTTAAATTGAACTCAGAGCTAAGGTGTTTAGACAATGCTTGCACTCCGTATCTCTCTGTTGCATGGTGACCAGCTGAAATATATATCATGTCATTTTCTTTTGCGACTGCAGGGGTTCTCTCTGAAACTTCACCGCTAAGAAAAACATCAGCTTTAAGGCTAATTGCTTCATCAATAAAACTCTGGGCTCCTCCTGTACACCATGCAATACTGTTGACTGAACGGCTCAATCTACCAAATATTTGAGGGGATCTTCCTAACTGCTTTTCAATTAAACTAGAGAAAGTTTTTAAATCAGTATCTAATTCTCCTTGCCAAATCAAACTGGAATCAACAGGTTTCATTTTCTTGATCCCAAGAACCCTTCCTAATTCGATATTATTTCCAACTTCAGGGTGATCATCAAGAGGAAGGTGGTAAGCAAAAAGATTTATATTATTTTTTAATAGTAAGTCAATCTTTGTCTTTTTGGAGCCAACAATCACATTTGATTCATTTTTCCAAAAAATACCATGATGAACAAAAATAGCATCTGCTTGCTCAGCAATCGCTAGCTCAATAAAGTCTAGATTGGCGCTTACACCGCTGACGATTTTATTAATAGTTTGAGTGCCTTCTACCTGCAGACCATTCGGACAATAATCTTTGTATTTACTAACACTCAAAAAATCATTACAGTAAACATTTAAATCATCTCTATTGACCATAGTAGTCTCTCAAAGCTTCGATAAGGATATTGTTTTCGCTTGGTTCACTGACACTAATACGTAAGAATTCTGAGAGCTCAGAGTCATTAGAAAAACCTTTAATGAGAATACCTTTTTCAATTAAAGAACTATGTAAGGTTTGCGCATCATCACAATGCAAGAGTAGAAAGTTGGTCTGTGAGGGATAAACTTTCAACTGTGAAAATGATGACAGCACCTCAAAAAGTCGCTGTCTTTCGTCTATCAAAATTTTCGCATTTTTTAAAATACCTTGCTTGTCTCTAAGTAAAAAATTAGCACTAGCTTGTGTAAGCACATTAATGTTGTATGGGAGTCGAAGTTTATTGAGTTGAGTTATTGTCTCCTTACTTCCAATTAAAAGACCAAGCCTGAGTCCAGCAAATCCTATTTTTGAGATAGTTCGTAAAACTAATAAATTTGAGAAATTAGAAATTTCAGATAAAAAACTTCGATCTGAATAAGCATAATACGCCTCATCAAGAACGACTAATGCATCGGTAGATCCAATTATCTCTAGGATTGCATCATAGTCAAATGCATTTCCAGTTGGATTATTAGGGTAAGCAATGAATATTAGCTTAGGATTTTTACTATTTATAGCTGAAATTGTCTCGCTTAAATTAATATCAAAATTAGAATCAAGCTTGATACCATGATATTTTAAATGGGCATACTTAGATACCATTTCATACATCACAAAGCTGGGTTCAAAGCTCATAATGAGATCGCCCTCATTGCAAGCAAGCGCCAATAACTGAATTAACTCATCTGAACCATTACCAAGAAGGATTTCAAACTCCTTTGGAACCTCCATAAGGTTTCTAAGGGTATCTTTAAGCTGAGTAGAGGTAGCATCTGGATATCTATTGACCTCTGCTTTGTCAATATAATCAAGAAAATCCTTTTTTAAATCAATTGGAACTCCAAAAGGGCTTTCCATTGCATCTAATTTAAGTAAGTTTTTCGAATCAGGTACATGGTAAGCATTGATATTCTTGATATCTGATCTTAACCATTGTTCAATAAAAGTCATTTTGATTTATAAAGAGCTCTAGTCGGATGATACTGCATTTTACCAATCTTTTTTGCATTTAATAAACATTGGTAAGTGTACGCCAATCCCTGATCACAGGCATCTTCAGTGGATATTCCTTTTGCAATTAAAGCTGAAATAGCACTGGACAAGGTGCAACCGGATCCATGAAATTTTCCTTCTAACTTCTTATACTTGAATCGTCGTATTAAGTTTGAGTCATTATAAAGACGGTGCTCAATATCAATTTTAGAAGCATCTGAAGTAGTCACCAGGATCCAAGAGCAATTCAGACTTGAAACTGCTTCTTGCTCACCCATGCCTGGCGCCAAGAAATTCAACTCTTCTAAATTCGGAGTAATTATTGTGCTCTTTGGAAAAAGATTTATCTTCATAGCCTCAATCATCTTGCTAGAGCTTAAATTTTCTTGATTTCCAGAAATAAGTATTGGATCTAAAACTACACTAAGTGGACTCTTTTTAGTAATGAGACGAGAGATCGTTTCTATTTGACTTACAGAACCCAATAAGCCAATTTTTACCGTACTAAATGAAATATCCTCATGGATGAGATTGTATTGCTTTTCTAGAAGACTATCCTCAGTCAAAACTATTGAATCAAATCTTTGAGTATTCTGAGCCGTAAGTGTTGTAATTATTGGGAGAGGAGTAACCCCAAAATTATTAATAGTTTCAATGTCTGCAGAAATTCCTGCAGCTCCTGACGGATCTAGGCCTGAAAATAATAAAACTGAATCGGCTTTTGGCCTATCCATGTATTATTGTTTTTCTTTTTGGATTAAATAGTCGATTACTTCAAAAATCTTTTCTTCACTTCCAGCACTTGTTGCATTAACAGTATACTTGCCATTAACAATGAAAACAGGGACACCAGTGATTCGGTACTTATATGTATTAGCCTTTGCTTTATTAACCGCAACTTTTAAAGGGAATGACTTAAAAACTTTATTAGCTTTTTCTTCATCAACACCATTTAAAGAAAGCCAAGTCACAAAATCTTGCTGAGTTTTAAGGTTCAATTTCTGAACATGAATCGCATTGTAGAGTGCGGAGTGCAAACGGTCGAGCTCTCCAAGCTCCTCGAGAACATAATAAAATGCAGATCCCAATTCCCAGCCTGGAAAAACTGCTGGCTGAAGAACTAATTGGGCTGAACTGTCCATTGTTATCTTCCATTCTTCAAGCTTTGGATGAACTGAGAAACAATGAGGGCAAAAATACCAAAACAACTCTCTAACTTCTACCTGATCTCCTGTTTCAGTTTCGACAGGCTTATCTAGGACCAGATAATTTTTACCAGCAACAAACTCTGCCTGAGACGTATTGGTAAAGAATACAAAAATTGCTAAGGCAAATACAGAGGACAATGCAGTAATTTTTTTCATATTATTTGTCATTTTATGTTCAAAATAAAATTATAGTCAAAATAGCCAATGTACGCTCAATATTTAACAAAAAATTCTATTGCAGATTCTGAATTCATCCCTCTCAATTGTAGAGTTTTTCTAGACTAAACTTATTTAAATCAAAAACCTGAGTACTCTCGAAGTCTGTCCAAAGATTTAAATATGAAACCCCCTTTTCAGGATGAATACCCTCAGGATTTAGCTCTAAAAGTGGCGCAAGAACAAAAGCATACCTAAGTATATCTTTTCTGGGAACATTTATTTTTTCATCAATTAGATCGCCATAAATAACAAGATCAAGATCTATGCTTCTTGATGAGAATTTTGGCATTGCTCTATTCCTTCCAAGTGAGTCCTCTATTTTGTGCAAAATATCAAGAACCTCAGAAGCTTTTTTATGAGTTTCGACATTGACTCCTACATTATAAAAATCCTTACCTTCAAAACCCTCCGAGGGACTTTCAAAAAGGGAAGAAACCTTAATTTTTTCAAAAAAATTCTCAAGCTGATCTAATGCAGAACAAATATTTTTTCTTCTATCTTGGTTTGAACCAATATTAAGATGGAGAATGCTCACTAACCCTTAGTCCTTTCTATAATAACTCCAACTCCACTAGCGCCAGTTATTGCTTCGCCTTTGTTGAGTGTCAACTTTACCCAATTAACATCAAACTCAGTCAGGATTATCTGGCAAATTTTCTCTGCCAAAGTCTCAACTAGCTCAAACTTAGAGTCTTTAACAAAGCTTGCGACTCGCTTACATACACTTTTGTAATTAAGAGCCTGATCGATATGATCAGTTTTTGCTGCAGCAGCAATGTCTGATGACATTTCAATATCAAGCACTATGTCCTGACGAATTTTCTTTTCCCAATCATAAATACCTATGACAGTATCCACTTTTAAGCCTTCAACAAAAACAATATCCATAATTCAATTATTTGTAAAAAAAGTATTATGATACCTTTGTGATATGAACTTAAAACCACAATAAAATGTTTTCATTGATATAATTTATAGCTATTTTGCAAATAATATAGGAGCGCTGCTTGATTTATTTTTTAATTGGTAGTTATTTATTGGGGTCAATTTCTAGTGCTATTATTATTTGTAAAATGTGCAATTTGCCAGACCCAAGAACGAAAGGCTCCAAAAACCCTGGCGCTACAAATGTTTTAAGAATTGGGGGAAAGTTTTTAGCAGCTTTTGTTCTATTATTTGATGGCCTTAAAGGTGCAGTTCCTGTTTTACTGGCTCACTATTTTGGATATGACTTATTGGAACTAACAATTATCTTACTTTGTGCTTTTCTAGGTCATGTTTTTCCAATTTATTATCGCTTTAAAGGGGGCAAGGGAGTTGCCACCTATTTAGGTGGACTCATTGGCCTAAGCTTTTTTGTTGGATTAACGTTTTCAATTATCTGGTTAATCGTAGCAAAAGTAATGAAAGTCTCCTCAATCGCTGCATTAACTGCGACAGTCCTCTCACCAATTTACTTTTATTTCATTACAACTCAAGATCTAAAGGCCACAATGATTATTTTTCTCATTAACCTTTTTATCTACTTTACTCATCGTGAAAATATTAGAAGAATTATGAATGGTGAAGAAGGGGTAATCGGGTCATAGCGGTATTATTCTGTCTTAATACTTACGCCACGGTTCAATAGTGTATTTGCTACCAGAGCCAAAATAATTATCATTGAAACCGGCACTAAAAAAGCTTTCCATAGCTCGACAGAGCCGACGCCTAAAAAACCCAATCGAAATGCATCCATCATGTAATAAATTGGATTAAATGCTGATAGCGACCTCCAAAAAGTTGGCAAAATATCAATGCTATAAAACATCCCACCCAAATAAGTAAGCGGCAAGAGAACAAAGTTTGGAATTATTGATATATCATCAAAAGTTTTAGCAAAAACTGCATTAATAAATCCAGCCAATGCAAACATAATTGAGGTCAAGAAAAAAGTAACAGCAATAACTAAAAGACTAAAAATTTTTATTTCAACAAAAAAAGAAATTGTAAAAGTTACTGCTAATCCTACACAAAAACCTCTCGCGATTCCACCGCTTACAAATCCAAGCAAAATAACCCAATTGGGTGTAGTTGAGACAAGAAGTTCCTCAAAACTATTATTATATTTAGTCATAAAAAAGGAAGAGACCGTGTTAGCGTATGATTGCATGATGACTGTCATTAGAATAATTCCAGGAACAATAAAATCGATATATTCTATTCCTTGCATCTGGCCTATTCTTCCTCCCATTAAACCCCCAAAAATAAGAAGGTATAGCGAGGTAGTTATCACTGGAGGGACTATCGTTTGAACCCAAATCCTTATGAACCTGAGTATTTCCTTAATGACAATAGTTTTGTATGCAATCCACATAAAGATTTAACTGGTAAGTGATAAAAACAATGCTTCTAGTCGATTTTGTGAACTCCTTAGATGCGAGACATGGACATTCTGCTCTAATAACGATGAAACCACATCAGATATTGAAACTCCTTCACCTTGTGAAACCTGCAAAGTATTTTCATCCAAAACCTCACAGTCACAATGATTTATCTCAATGGGACTGAAGACCTTCTCTATTGTATCGATAATGATGACCTGTCTTTTAGCTCTTGCAAGAAGCTTTTTCATATTAGATTGCTCTACGAGCTCACCGTTATTTAGAATCGCAATGTTTCTGCAAAGAGATTCAGCCTCCTCTAAGTAATGCGTCGTTAAAATTATGGTCATTCCATCATTATTTAACTGGGCAAGGTAATGCCACATTGATTGGCGTATCTCAACATCAACTCCTGCAGTTGGTTCATCAAGTATCAAAATCTTTGGTTTATGTATTAAAGCTCTTGCAAGCATCAATCTTCTTTTCATTCCTCCAGATAATGACTGTGCGACATCAAAGCGCCTATCCCAAAGCTCCATTTTTTTTAACAAAACCTCAGCTTGAATTTTGGCATCATTACGTGAGATACCAAAGTATCCGGCTTGATTTATAAGGATTTCAATGTTTGGCTCATGAGGATTAAAGTTAAACTCCTGTGGCATCAATCCAATCATTTTCTTGACCTCATTTGAATGATTTTTTTGATTCAAACCATAAATTTCAACCTCACCTGAAGTACTCTTAAGCAACCCTGCAATAATTCCAATCGCCGTTGTTTTACCTGCACCATTAGAACCAAGTAAAGCAAAAAAATCACCCTCTTCAACCTTTAAATTGATTCCCTTCAACGCTTCAAGATTATTGGAGTACGTTTTAGCTAAATCATTGGTTGAAAGGGCAAGAGGCATGCGATCTAGAATATGGACACTGAAAAACAAGCATGATAACAAATAATATAATTAAGAGTTTTTATTTTCTATTAAATTTTGACATTTAGCGCCTTTATGACATTAAATTTGGGATAATTACTTGGTTAAAATTTTATGCAAATTAATTAGTCCATATGACTACTCAAAAAAATGTAGAGTTGCCCGATAT
>Ga0222716_10003659_pt1 | contig 12213 bp, 21 predicted proteins | sample C33_13DmetaG_FD_165044 | JGI IMG/M metagenome (GOLD analysis project Ga0222716, IMG submission 165044) | Estuarine water microbial communities from San Francisco Bay, California, United States - C33_13D | ecosystem: Environmental > Aquatic > Marine > Unclassified | place: USA: California... | reverse complement strand
TCCATGACTTATGACCTAGCATTTGTCCAATCATGTGTAATTCAACCTTACCTGATTGAGCTAACCTAGTAGCACAAGTATGTCGTAAGCAATGAATGACAAACTCTTTGTCGTCTTCAAGGTTCATAGCTTTTCTTAAACGTCTCCAAGTATTCTCACAAGTCCAATATTTTAGATGGGAAAACACAAGGTCGTTTCTTTCCGCTTTTATTAACAATTTAAGAACAATAGACTTAGCACGTTCTGTTAGTGGAATACCTCTAGGTTCACTATTCTTAGTGACACTAGCAGGTAAGTTAACAACATAGTTTCCATTGTTGTTATGCACCATTAACTTCTTAATAGATAACGCCTCGCCTAGTCTCATACCTGTATCAATTAGAAACAAATAAAATTCCAAATAGTTAACCATATTCCACTCGGTTAATAATCTGATAATTTCTTTTTCTTCCATTGGTTCAAGGTATCGTTCTCTACCATTGTCTTCTTTTTGCCATTCAATATGAGGCACTCTATCAAGATGATAAATAGACTGTCTCTGATTAGCAAATCTTAACATCTTACTGATTGAAGAAAGATAACGATTAATAGTAGCAGGAGCAAAACCCCTGTCTTCTAATGTGTCCACAAGGCTCTCAATGTGGCTATCGTTAACTTCAGTTACAAGTATTCCCTTGCCAAGCATTTCAATAACTTTCTCGGCTCGTTTAGATTGCAACTTTTCCCAACCTTTCAATGTTAGTTTGCGGTGTATTTCCGTAAGCAACTTTAAATTTCTTTGTTGCATTTTATACCTCCGTTTTTTATTTTAATATATTTTATACGTTTTTAACATGCAAAATACGCCGTCTAGTCTTAGACAGCGTTTCGGCTAATAAAGCCTCGTCAGTTTTGCTTTTATTCACCGACTAGTACCCCTTTTTAGAGTTTCTATTATTATTAGAGTTATCCCTGTCAGAATTATCATTTTTAATTCCAACGGCATTTCCGTCAACAGTTGTATCATTTGTTTTCTTTCCAAAGATAGCGTCCCACCCCTTCTTATACTTTTCAGAAGGGATATGAACGCCATCTCTTATTTTGTAAGATTTAAAGCCTGACAAAATTAATACTCCGATTGTTTCATTGTTATAGATATACTTATATCGTGAGCGTCATAAGCGTCTTGCATTTCACTTAACATTGCAACAAAAGGTTTTATGTTCATTCCCTGACTACTTTCTATAGTTGCCAAAGTTTGATTTTTCTTTGTCTTGTTTTGTTCGTACTTCGTGCCAATAACTTTCACATTGTGCTTGTCAATGTACATGGGTTGCTCCTTTGTTTTTGTTGATTGTTGATTGACTTTATAAAAAGTCTCAAAGCCCACTGATTAGAATGGGCTTCAAGTCTCATTATAATTGTTTATATTCTCCACCCTCTTTATAAAACAGCCATGCGTCACCTACGTCAGCCATTTTAAAATCTAAAGGTTCAAAATCTATTGTAGATTTACCGCTAGAGCCTAAAGAATAATAGTAGCCATAACTTTTTGGCATATCCTCGTCACTACCTCCGTCACCGATAGTGTAAAACTTAAAGCCATTTTCCCTAATAGCTTTTTTTACTTCATCTTTTTTATATGTTTTACATTCATCACTTTCAGTTGACCCTCTCAAAATTCCGTCATCTTCAAAGTAATAAACATATTCATAATTATTTAAATTAATTGCCATAGTTTACTCCGTTGTTGATTGATAAAAAAAAACACGCCGTCTAGTCCTAGAACCAAACGGCGTATCTTGTTGCTGACTTACTGACCTTCAGATTTTTCGGTTTCTTGTTCTGATACCTCTACAACCTTTTTGTCTTCTTTGGGTTGCTCGGCGTGGTCTGCTTGCCATGCTGTTTTAATTTTGCGTAACTCTGCATGATATTGCGGACTTTTAAACTCGTGGGTCATTAGCTTATGAACCTTCGAGGAAATTTTACAATATTATTTTTTACGCTACGATATAAAACGGCTTTTAATCCGTTCCGTACCTTTACAATCACGAAAGAATGTTCGTCACACTCTCGCAACTGTTCGGCTGTAAAAAGGGATAATTGCCTACTAGGCATTTATAAACCCTTCTTGAATAGCAAAATGAAACATTTTTAATTTCAAGGCTTTGCTTTTTGTTTTATTGTACAAGTCAAAAAATACATTTTTATCTTGTGTGAATTGCCATTTTTCTTTGGCTTCATTGTTTTGTATTTTTTGGACTGCTCTATGAATTTTAGCCATAGTGTACTCCATTTGTTAGCGTTGATTGATTAGTTGCTTATGCAACAGACAAGCCGACAATGTGCCGACTTGTTTCGACTATTTAAGTCTCTTCAGTGTTGCTTTTAATTTCTTCTATAAATGTAATAATCAACGTCATTGATGTTGGCTTCTTCTTCGCCTCCATCATAATGATTTAATGAATGACCTCTGCCTTCTATTCTTGCGTCATCTTTCCATTTTTCATCATCAAAATACATTTTGGCATTTTCTGGCACATCTGGCAAAATACACTCATCTATGTAATTGTCTAAAGCCTCGTCCCATGCCTTATCTGCTTCACTGTCAGTCATCACAGTGTAATCCCTGTCCGAATATTCATTAATTTTATAAAAATCAATGTCTTGCCAAATTTCAAAAAAATAATCATCAACGTGATATTTTGAAAGTTGCCTTTCAATAATAACACAAGGCTCATCTTGTTCGGTTTGATAATTATCATCTCTTAAAGTTACTGCAACAGCTTTAAGCCTATCGCTCGGCTCGTCTGTTCCCTGTGTCCAAAAAGAAAAATTATTATAAGTGTGTTTCACTAAGTCGTCAGCATTTCTGCTAAACTTTTCTTTTTTTTCTATTGTGTCAGTTTGCATTTTCTACTCCGATTGTTTGATTGATTAGTTGCTTATGCAACATACAGGCAGAATATTTCCGCCTGTTTCGCCTATATAAGGCTCTTCAGTGTTGCTAAATTTTCGAAAATCCTTCAATTTTATCATTTTTAATTAATTGTGCGTAATCAATTTCATTATGATAAAACTGTAATTCAGACAAAACATAATTAAATTTGTTTTCATCTTCAACAGTATTAAACATGGTGTTTTTTCTAATGTTCACTAAGTCATCAACTATTTTAAAAAGGTCTCTAACCTTTCCAAATTCCGTTGCTGTTTTGATAGTTGGGTAACCATGCTTATAGGGTTCTTGTCTTAATTGTTTAAGTGTCAGCATTGTTTGCTCCGATTGTTTGATTGATTAGTTGCTTATGCAACAGACAAGGGCGAAGTGTCCGCCCATGTTTCGCCTATATAAGGCTCGTCAGTGTTGCTGATTGTTTTAATTATCTATTACGCCAAAGGCGTTCAATATAGTAAATAAAAAGAAACTAACTGAACTAATCCACGACAACGTCATTAATAAATGGTCATTGAATATTAAACCTAATACAAAACCACTTATTGAAATAATTAACAAACTTAAAAAAATAAGTATTTGCATTAATTACCTGCTTTCTTAAATACTTCATCTTGAGATATTGTTCTTGCCTTTGCCTTGTCACACATATTCATTTTTAAATATTTTCCAATGTGCTTACTTGTTGTGACGCTCCATTTCTTAGCCGTAACAAAAAAGCCGTCTATGTCATAACCTGCAACAGGTGTTTCATAGCTGAATAACATTTCTTCGCAAAGTGCGTTATTCGGATTTTTTAATACAGTCATGTTTGAACCTAGTTTTTTGAGTTGTGTCATTTTTTTTCCGATTGTTTGATTGATTGTTTCGGACTTGTCTGTGTCCTCGTCAGTGCAATAATTAAATTACATACAACCGCATGAGCCAACCTATTTTGAAATTCCACGACACAGCTAATAAGCACTGTGGCATGAAACCAAAATCACCACCCTTTTAGAGGGTTCGCCTTTGGCTCGGGAGGACTACCCACACATCTCAGAGAAACAACTCGCCCAGAAAGTCCGTAACTAAGGACATCACCATGTGTGGCTCATTTTTTTTTGTATGTAGATAAAAAAAAAGTTAAAAAATAAGTACTTCCCCTCCTTAAACCATGCGAATTTAGGTGTCAACACTTAAAATAAAATAATTATAAATAAGCTAAAAATCCCTATAATAGCCATTTATAGGATTAAATAGTTAATTACTAGGAAAGTGAAAAGAGAAAGATTTAGAGCCTTTTATAATACTAACCTTATTCAGTCTTTTAGTTGCTCTGTATTTCTGCTGTGCTTTTCTCTTGCTGTCTCTGCCTGCATTGGATTGTTTATATTTTTGAATGGCTTGTCTTTGCCCTTGTGTGGTCAATGTGTCTACTCCTTATCTTTATTACTATTAAATATGTACCTATCAATGGAATACTAATTGTTAACCTTTGGTAGATACTTAAAGAGATACCTTAAGAGATACACATAGATAGCTTTATTATATCTACTCTCTAAAAGTGTAAGTTTACTAATAGTGTAAGATTACTAATAAAGCCTTTAATTACCCATGAGCAATGACACAGGGCAACCCTGTAATCGTGCTGTGTGTGGCTCTGTGTGGCTCTGTGGTGTACTTTGTGTGGTGCTTTGTGTGGATTGTGCGTGGTCTGTGCGTGAACGCAAAAAAACAGACTAGCTAACACACAGGCGATAAACAAAAAATGTACGCCCACCGCAGGCGTATGCAAAGGACATGCTATCCTTATACACAGAAAAACCCGCTAACTGCCTATCTTTTTGACTTTTACAGGGATTTTATTGGTCGTCTATGGGGGAAACTCACTTTTTCGTAGTGACGAATACCCCCACAGAATTTTTTATTAAATATTTGCCATGCGTTCTGCCATACGATTAGCACGATTGGGTGTCTGTTTAGCCCATCTACTATCTAACATTTCCACACTGGCAGTCTTATAGTCCTCTTCTTGTAATGCTTTGAGCATACCCTTAAACTTGGACACCCCATAAGCACCCATTTGGTACACCATTTCGACAACCAAATGCTTGGCAGTCTCGTGTATGTTAGGACACATCTGTAGTAATTCTTCTGCACCATTAAGTGCAACATTAAAATCTTTATCAAACAAGGCGTCCCACCCTGCTTTGTCTTTAGGTGGTACTTCACCATCTAACATTTTATGACCATAGCCACCTGTAAGATGACCTTCGGTACAATGATAAGTTTCCATACGGAAACCTTCTTCTTTCTTAATAGCTTCTTTGGTTTGTTCTATATCCATCTGTCTTTCTCTTGTTTCCTTCCAATGTTATGTTCCATGAATTTTTCTAATTCTTGGTCTAACAGTTCTTCTTTGTGTTGATTATAGGAAAGAGTTTGGTCTCTATCCAATCGGTCTACCCAATATTTAGCCGCCATTGCTAATGCGTCTATAGCATCATCATGCCTTAACGACCCTTTGTCTCTAGTAAGCCTAGTCATCTGTCTAAACAACTGATGGTCTGGCTCATTCTTAAAATCTTCGTGAATTAACAAATCATCTATAACTAACCTATGGCTATTCATAAGTGGTTCTAGGGTATCTATTATTCTTTTCTCTTTTTGTGTATTGTGTCTTACTTCTTCTATTTCACATGCGTGTATCTTTGCCATGATAGGTTTTAACAACTGAGTTGCCATACCATCACCAAAGTTACTCTCAATGACCACATAGTTCACATCATGCTTCCTTGCGATATTAGATAGTCTTGCCATAGTGTCATCACTATAACCACCTTCTAATGAGCCTACAGAGGTCAGATAAAGCACTCCATGAAGCATTTTAAGGACTGCATAGGCTGTCTTATCTTCTCCACGACCTGATGGGTCAATAGACATCACTGTGCCTTCAAATTTAGTAAATTCTTCACTCATCATCATAGGAGCTACAAAATAATCACCTTTAAGTCCCACATTGGGAATATCAGGGTCTATAGCTTTCATTTGCTCTGGTGACGAAGCCCATTGTATCTTTGCAGGTGCTTCTTTCCATGTGGAGCAACCTGAAGCTACAATTAAATCGTTTAACTTTAGAGGGTATCTATTTGCATCAGACAAACTTGTGTCCAACATAAATTGTAAGTTAAAACCAGAACGACCATAAGATGATAGTCTTTCCATAAGGTCTACTGCGTCAAACCTTTTGGGGTCTGTGGGTTCACCTTCAGTACCAACTATAATGTCTGCTAGTTTGTTACCATAACTAATTTTTTGTGTTTGGTTAGGTACAAGTGCAGTCCAAATTTTTGTCTTAAAACCTCTTTCTTCTAATGAGTTGTATAATGACATCTCATTTTGAGGAGTTCCTAAAAATATAATTCTACCAGTATTAGGTTTAATAATGGCATCAAACTCTTTGACTGTCTCTGACAATCTGTCTCTCATAAGCTGTGTCTGGGAGTTATTAGCACTCTCAACGTCATCAGCAATGATAATGTCTGCTCTACTACCTGTTAACTGACCAGTTATACCCATAGACTTCACAGAGGGTGCGTGACTGGCTGTAGCAGGAGCTACATCAAATGATACCTTAGAATGTCTTTGATTATCTCTAGGTATTAAATGTTGTAACATTGGCATTTCAGCAATTAGTCTTTGTGTAAATGTACTGAAGTCATCAGCTCTAGTTTTACTTGCTGATACTACCAAAATATTTTTTTGAGGATTAAGAAGTAATTGATGACAGACAAAAGCGGAGGTAATCCAAGATTTACCTACGCCTCTAAATGCTTCTATTACAAGTCTCTTTTCGTTAGACTGTAAATAATCCGCAATATCGTATTGTATCGGTGTTGGTTGTGGTAAATTTAAATGTTTCCAACACAGATATAAAAAATTTTTAAAGTTTTTAATTCTTTTGTCCATCATCAAATGGGACTTCGTCTAAAATATTATGTTCTTTTTTAGTAATAGGTTCTTTAGAATATGCTTTACAAACATCTAAACAAACTTTCATTTCGGAAGCTGTTAAGTCTTCTCCTGATTTTAGTTTTTTGTAAGCATGGTTTACCAATAATTGTGGTAACTCTTTTATAACTGTTTCTAAACTAACGTCCTTGTCCTCTGTATTTAACTTTTCTTCGGGGTGTTCGTTTGCTGTAACTTTTGGCATGTCTTCCTTTTCTTTTCTTTGGCTTTTCTCTGACAAATACTGTGTCCTTCTTTTTAGCCATTAATCTAATATTATTTTCTTAATTGATTTAGAACCATCTACATTTATTTCTAGTTCCATTTTTGAAGAAAGGCATTTGTATGATGTTGATGCTTTTTCAGCTCTTTCAGCTACACGCTTTCTTTTTAAGCATGTAGACATACTATCTTGTATTCGGTGTTCTTTAATCTCACCTCCTACAAATAATAATAAAGCTACCGCAGTTTCAATCATTAATGTCCGTTTCCATTCTTTCTAACTTTGTCTTTAAGATTTTCTACATCATCTAAAGTTTTTTCTAATTGTGTTTTAAGAAATTCTATATTGACTTTGTTAGTCATATTTTGCTCTTGATTTGTAATTAATTTTTCTACATCTTCAAACAAACTTTCAATCAACATAAATTGTTCTTGGTCAGTTGGTTTCTGTTCTGACTTCTTTAATAAATCTGCTTGAAATAATTCTCTTGATGTTTCTAATGAAGTTAATCTTGCAGTTACTTCTGTGTATGCAAAGACACCCATAGCTACAGCGATAACAATACCAATCATGTTTTTTACTGGCATAGCAACGCTAGTATTTTCTGATATTTTCATTTACACTTACACTTTCCACTGCATTTACATTTTTTTGATTTAGGAAAAAAAGTTTTATCTAAAAATTCACAATATTTATCCAATAAACCAAAAATTAAAAAAGCAAATTTATCTATCATTTCTTTTTAAGTTTGTTCATAGTAGTTACACCAAATGATGCACCAACTATTGTTAGAATAATGTAAAAGAACATTGGGTCAGCAGTTTGTAATATTTCCCAACCACGTTGCATTGTTTCTTGAAAGTATGGTACAAAGTGCATACCCATTAAAGCTGTAAAAAATAAACATAACCATTCATCTTTCCACGAATGTTCTTGTTGTTTAACTTGTTCTATAGAAATTTGAGAAGCCGCATCTAGTTCTTTTTCTCTAATAATTTTATCTTTTTGTAATTTGTGAGAAATTGCTCCAAATGTTTTTTCTGCTATAATTTTTGTTAAAGGGTTTTTTAATAATGCAAACCACATTTTATATTATCCATAGAATTACTGACCAAACTACAAATGCTGTAAAAAGTTTTTTATTTGTATTTTGCCAATAGATTTTTGCTTTGCTTAACCATGTTTTTGGCGTGTAATCATATATTATCATACGTGTTCTCCTAGTTGAATACATCTCATTCCTAAATGTATATTTCTTCTGTTAAATTCTTCGATAGTTACCATTGTAATATTATGGATTGTCTCGTAGCACTGTTTTTCACTGTTGATGGGCTGTGATAAAGGAATGTCGCCTTCTAAACATAAATCCTGTCCATTTACTGCCATTACACAAAGCAACGCAGTAATTTTAAACATTATTTAATTTGAAGAAATCCTATAATTCCCACAATTAATGTCCCTATAGCTAGAATAACTTTTATTCCACCTTTTCCCATAGATACATCTTGTCGTAAATTTTTAACTTCTTTACTTAATTCTTTAATACTTTCTTGTATTTGCTTCATTCTTTCAGCACATAATTTTTCGTGTGAAGAAAGTCTAACCCCAGTAGCTATTTCGCCATACTTTTTTAGGGTCATTTTTTTAGCCATTAGTATTGTAGTGAAACACCTCTAATTCTTGCTTCCTTACTTCCACTAGATTGATTAGCAAATTCTATTTTATATTTTAAACTTGTTCCTGCTGTTACAGACAAGTCATTTACTTTAGCCATCTTAATTCCAGATGCAAAGTCTGGCATAGCTGTAAGTGTAGCTGTTGTAAAATTAGAACCACCATCTGCTGAAAGTTTTAAAACTATATCTGAGTTTAATGCGTTAACACCTGCATTGTCTTGATATGTAATAATAGCACCCATCTTGTTAGTTGATGATGAAGCTGTAATTGCATCAGAAATTACATTACCTGTGGCATTTGTAACTGTATTTTCAATATAAGAATAATCATCATTTGCAACATTTCCACCATTATAAGAAGTTTGAAAATTTCTTAAATTACCGTGAGCATCACCATAACCAAAGACTGCTCTACCAGTTGCAGGAACATTTGAAATAGTTGTCACCATATTGTCAGGTGTACCAATAACACTACCATTCCAACTTAATGGTCTATAAATTATTGTGTTTGCTGAACTGTCGTGTGTTACTCTAAAACCTGTCCAAGCATTAGTATCATTATAATATCCTGCAATAATTCGACCACCATTACTTACATCAATAGCTCTTGCACCAGTACCTGAACCACTGTCATTACCAGTATAACTTAAACCCGATACTCCAAAAGCAGTTTGTGCATCTGATGTTAAAAGTTTATTATTTGACCAATCAGAACTTCCATTACCATACCAACTATGGTCACTTGCACTAGCAAAAATACTAGGGTCTGAACCTGCTGAAATAGATGTATCAGTAGTAATCATTAAACCAAAACCCATATATTGCATTGTTGCGTGATTACCGTCTTGATTAGAATTTCCAACATACATATTACATTCCCAACTTACTGATAAATCCCATAATTGATTTATTAAAGTACCAGAATATTGAGTTGAGTTATTACCAGAACTGTTTGCAACTGAGCCACTTCCAGTCCAACTTGGAGTACTTAATGTTCCACTTCTAGTTGATGTTCTATGAAGTGATGGAACAAATTGAGTTTTTGAAGTGTATACAGAAGCTAAATATTCATCAACATTTGAAACACTAGTTAAATTTATTGCTGAACTATCTTGAAATACATCAACAAACATTGAGTTAGTATTGTAAGCACCTTTGTTTTCGTTAGATGCTTGTCTAATAGCTAAAGTAGAAATATCATTAACAATCTTATTGTCATCAAAAGATGTAGCGTGTTGAGATACTGCACTAGCAGGTATTCTTGCGTCTGCTATAGAGCCAGTTAATTTACTTGCGTTTAAATCTGCTATTCTTGCATCTGCAAATGTACCTGAAGTAATTTTAGAAGCTGATAAATTTGGTATATCGCTTTCAGTAAAACCACCACTAATTATATTTGCTAAATCTCTTGCTTTTGTCATATTTTATTTTTCTCCATTTAAATTTTTTACCTCGCTGTACATGGTACGTTGTTAGTTCCAACTAATGGTGCTTCTGCAAAAGCCATATAGATATGATTTTGACCTGAGCCATTAGCCATACCAGCAGTTGTTCTCCATTTAAAACCATTAGATAAAATATCCATTGGTAAACCATTACTTCCTACATTAGTTATGTCAGCATATAGTACATAGTTAAAAGCATTATAACCTATTCTTTTGTTATCAAAAATTGACCAGTTATCTGCTATTGCTGTATTTTTTACTAAAACAAAAGCTGGTTTAAATCCTGTATAAACAAATGTGCCATCAGCATTTCCGTTTCCTGTATATGAACCAAACTTGCTAAATCCTTTTTTCTCTGCAAAGCAGTAAGCAATTAAATCAACTCCAGCTGTATGATGGTCGTAATAAGTAGAAAATGTTGTATTAGAAGTTGCCGTAACTAAGTTTGCAGTTGCTTGAGAAATCGTTGTATTTAATTGTAAATATTTACCAAAACCAATTCCTGTATGCCAAACACCCCAGTTTTGTGCAGACCCTGTAATATTTTTAATAATAATCATTTTTGGTGGAGAACCCAATCCATGTCCTACTGTAAAGGGTGAACCTGAACTTGGATTAGTATATTTAACAATACTAAATCCTGATGTAGTATTAGCTGATACAGTAGATGTTACACTTCCGTCTGTGTTTGATGAACCTGCACCATTAGCTTTCCAATTCCAAGATGCAAATGTTGAACCATTATTATTTACTCCTGCATCTGTACTTAAAGTGAAACCATCAGAATCAAACGAAGTTAGTTGTCCAGCATCTGTATATTGAGCATTAGAATTATTAGATGCAATTTTATTATCTTTACCTCTAACAGCATCTGTCCAAGAATGTGAATAGGTACTACTTCTTGACTTAATCCATAATAAATCAGGTTGAAATCCTACTCCTGTTATTGCGTTAGATGAACCTGTACCTGTATAAAGTTTAGTATTAAAGTGTAAAGAACTTTTATCTATTGTTGTGTATGCCATTATAAGTTTAATCCTTTTGTTGATAGAGCTGTGAAACCTGCTGGTACATCATACTCAAATTTACCGATACCTGATGCGTTAGTTCCTTCTGAAGATATTTGTGTTGTTCCAAAAAATCCGTTGCCGAAGTTAGCTGATGCACCTGAACTAACAGAACTACCACCATCTCCCATTACAGCAAAGTACGTTTCATTAGCAGTTATAGAAACTGCTCCTGTGCCTGTTGAACCTGATGTTGGTACTCCTGAGTTTTGCCAAACACCATTTTTAGAAAAATATAATTTTGAATTTGTGGCATCTAAAGCAACACCTATAATATCACCTGTTGTAAAGGTATCTCCAAAACTACTTCCTGCACCATTATTATATACAGAGCCATCTGCATTATAACACCAACCATGTGACCTAATAGGGTCATTATTTCTTAATGCTTCTGCTGGGTCATAATCAACACCTGTATAAAGATAAGTAGCATTAACTTTCATTTCCCAATAAAATTTACCTGATGAAACACCTAAAGTTGATGAAGAACCGAATTTTTGAGCGCCATCAGTTGTTGCAGTTAAATTTCCATTAGTTAAAGTAGAATTATTATTTAAAACATTAAAGGTAGCTATATTATTATCTGGACAATCTTCTGTTTGAGTTAGTGTACCACCACCTAATGTAAAGTCGTTAGAGTTAGATGATTGGTCTGTGATTGTGTTTCCATCTTTTAAAATTGTAAAACCATTAGTTCCCATTGTAATACTTGGTGATGTATTAATTTTCCATTCACCAGTTGTACTATCTGTAGAACCAAAACTTGATGCAGTATATTGTGTTCCATCAATAAAATGAATATGTGATAATACTCCATCAAAATATGAGCTATCTGCGTTTTCATATCTACCAAAACTTGTTTGATGAGTATGGTTAA